>Ga0209092_10001417_pt1 | contig 23438 bp, 14 predicted proteins | sample FraStrMetagenome_FD_187446 | JGI IMG/M metagenome (GOLD analysis project Ga0209092, IMG submission 187446) | Marine eukaryotic phytoplankton communities from Arctic Ocean - Fram Strait ARC3M Metagenome (SPAdes) (version 2) | ecosystem: Environmental > Aquatic > Marine > Oceanic | place: Fram... | reverse complement strand
ATGAAAGGTTTCTTTGGATTACTTCTTCTCTTTTCTCCCACAAAAGTAATTGGGCATGATCTAATATCTCTTCATGGCTCTGGAACAACAAATCCTTCGAAATGCTACTGGCGCATTATGACACAAATGATGCAAAGGTCAAAATTACCACTTCATATGACATACCGTGCGGTCGGTTCATCAACGGGTCAGTTTGAGTTCATCGGGCAAAATAACACAACTCCTTTGAGCTATACCGCATGGAATGATTTCGGATCAGGAGATATTCCAATCTCCACTGAGAACTATGAAGCACTCAAAGCAAACAACGTCGAAATTGCCCACTTCCCATTTGTCTTGGGGGCTATTAGCTTCTTCCATTCCGTTCCTGGGACGGATAATGGATCAAATGGTTTGAACTTGACCAGTTGTCAGCTTGCGAAAATTTTTAAACGAGAAATCATTTATTGGGATGATGATGAACTCAAGACTGACAACCCTAATTTGGAGCTACCTTTCCCAAATTACCCTATTAAGGTTGCCCGTCGGGTCAAAGGAAGTAGTTCCACAGCATCCATTACAGATGTGAGTATCCTTTGTACACTCATTTTCTTTTCCAGTTTGAATACATTTTCTCACAGTATTTCGTATTTTTTTTTTTAAGTATCTATATCAATCTTGTCCTTCCGAATGGAGCATCAATCAAGTAGGCGCGGTCGTTGATTGGCCAGAGGATACTATGAAATGTGAAGGAAGCGGAGGAATGACATCCTGCATTCGTGATAATGAGGGAACTATTGGGTACATTGATTCTGGGCATGGACACTCTGAGAATTTGGTAGAAATTGAGCTTCAGAATAAAGACGGTACATTTTTGAGTAGTAAACAAGCTGGTGATAGCGGTATTGGATTAGCTGCTTTAAAAGCCCTAGAAGAGGGAATTTTGCCGGCTGACTCCACTCATGATTACGGCCATGTCAAACTTTTGAACATGGTAAGCCAATTAAATCTCTTGAAACTGATCTTTGTCTTTTTTGAAAAATCTAATTTTGGCCAACATTTGTTATTCTGCTTTACACAGCCCGGAAAAAATACATGGCCTATTGTAGCCATTTCCTACGTCTACCTTCGTCTTGATCTCCCAAGCACCATTGAAGACCCGGAATCTCAATCTCTTGTGAAGCACTTTGTTTCCTCTCTATACGACCCAGATGTCATTGGACAGTGCTCAGTATACGGTTTCACACCAGTACCCACTAAAGTCAGAGATGTTGCTCTGGCAGGACTTGAAAAGGTCGTAACTGACCCATCCGCCCCTACGTGGGTTGTAGAGACTAGCACTAGTAAAGGGTTTGGGCAAGAAGATTATGTTATTAGTGCGAAACGTAGATCCTACGTTGAGCTTGAAAGCTCAAACTTATCTGGAGATATTGATGACCTTTCTGATAAAGTGGAAAGTTTGCTGTCTCAGTCTACGGATCAAACAGGTTCTGTCATGAATAGTGCTGCTGTTACCTCTAATGGACCTAAATTTACTGATGCTGATGCCGCTTCCATCCAAGCTAGTATGATTATGAGTGCTATTAGTATTGCCTTATGGGTTGTCACGGCCCTTATCATTGGAATGAAGAAACTGGGATGTGCTTAAATGACGACGATCTTCACAGCTATGCCTTTTTGATTTAGTTCCATTTTTTTCCTTTATAAAGCATGATGCTCTCTGGATATTTTCGCATCTGCATTCTATACAGGTCGATACATAATAAATTGCCATTTTGTGAATGGTCAAATGTTTTTTACAAGATCCTACAATAGAAATATAATCAGCTCCTAATCCATTATGAACTAAACTAGATTTACACAAAACTCAAATAATTACGACGAAAACACAGTAAAATCTTCTCTTGAAGCCTGTTCTTATATTTTTCTAAAGGTCTTGAAAGATTACAATTAGTACAAAATATTCAAGCTCAATTCGAGCATAACTAAAATTTGGATTATTTCGCAGCGCGGTTTCATTCATTGGTTTTATTATAAAACTATCTTTCAATTGATCGAAAAACCCTTATTCAGTTTTAGTTCCAGTTTTCGCGAAGAATGGGCATGTAGAATGCTTGTCCTTTGGACCAATCTAGGCTTTCAATATCGGCACAAACTTTCTTAATGCTATTCAAAGGAACCCTCTCAGTAATAAGAACAAAAGCAGCATCACTACGAGAAGCGACAGGGTTTTGGAGAATGGAATGGATGCTTACACCATATTTTTCACATATCTCTCCACATTGTCTAGTAATTCCGATTCCATCTTTGTAGTTCAGCCTGATGAAGAAAGTAGATTCAAAATCGTTCACATACTCCAACTCTCCAGCTGGATTAAATGCAAGGGAAGACTTATCACCCTTTGAAAGAGATACGATATCGTTGATGCAACTGTTTGCAGTTGGGAAACGACCAGCTCCTTGACCTATGTAGGTAGACTCAACCAAGTTGTCTGAAATAACTTCAATTGCATTGGTAGCTCCATTTACTCCAGCTAGAGTGTCACCCGAATTGATGTATGTGGGAGAAACGAAGGCAGCAATTTTGTTCCCATCTAAACGTTTTGCAACACCGACAAGTTTGATGGTTCCACCAAGCATCTTGGCATACTCAAAGTCAACTTTTGTTAGTTCAGTGATTCCGCGACAGCTAATATCATCCTCGTCAACATCGATACCATATGCAAGACGCATAAGGATCTTAAGTTTAGAACGTGCGTCAAAACCACCAACATCAAGTGTAGGATCTGCTTCAGCATAACCTAAAATACTGGCTTCCTTGAGTGCGTCATCATAGGATTGCCCATGTTGGTCCATAGCTGTCAGCATGAAATTAGTACATCCATTAATAATTCCACTCATCATATTAACATTGTCTCCTACAAAATCTCCTTGCATAGAACGAATAATTGGGATTCCGCCACACACAGCAGCTTCGTATTTAAACTCAACCTTCTTTTCAGCATTAGAGTTCACTTCTGCAAGAAGACTTTCAATCTCTCCAAGATAGGCAGCAATCAAGGCCTTATTGGCTGTAACAACATCCTTACCAGCTTTCAGAGAGTCATAAATTACTTGCTTGGCATCTGTAGTACCTCCCATAACCTCAACTACCATATCAATTGAATCATCTGACAAAATAGAGTCGTAGTCTGTAACAACTTCGCATCCAGCAGGAACTTCAAAGTCACGTTTTTTAGATGCATCACGCACACAGATTTTTGCAACTTCGATTTTGTGCCCTGATAATTTTGTGAAATAATCAGCTTTGGATTGCAAAATTTCAACAATTCCTCCTCCTACGGTTCCACCTCCGAAAATACCGAGACGTCGAACGGGAATATCTTCTGACATTTTGAGGAAAGATGGTGTAGCTCTCTGTACACGCATGTTACAAAGCACATCAGGTTTAAAGAAGAAATCATTTTTAGCGCATTCCAGGTAGATTTTGATCATAGTTGGAAAAATGTTTAGATGAAGTTCCATATTGAAATACCAAACCAAAACGAGTTTTGACATTTCAAAAAATAAGTTGCAACATCATTGTGCATGTTAACATGATTGAAGTTCTCCAGCACTCACCCTAACAACATTTCTTTTTCCAAACGAATATGACTGCTGCGTGAATGCTTGGCATGTTGATGATGCCGCAATCCATACAGCTGCGATTTTAGCCCATTGATGCACCATGTTTAGTCGATTGATTATATGGAATCACTGATGTCCTTTCAAAAGATTGGCAAGCGAAATTGTATTTAAATCTACGTACGTCAAATTGAATGAATCGGAGGGAATTGATGATAAAAATAAAAAATAAAAATGATTTCACAGACTGCTCGTACGATATTTAATTAGAGAACTTAATTTGGTGCTGACCATTATCTACGGAAAGCATGTTCAACTAAAAAAATTTGACATTTTCAATCACTACATCAACGAAAAAAGGCACAAATAGCGTGTGTCAGACTTATATCAAAACCCGATCTTCACGGAAAGAAATCGTGTTCAAAATCTATGTACTACGTACGGTGCTCGATTGATCTTTAGATTTCAGGTGGTTATGGTATTATACAGAAGATTGAGGGAATCCGAGAAAATTTGATTATTAAGCAGCTTCCATGTGGAAATAGGAGCTCAAATTGAATGACGTACTTAACCTATGATCTAAGAAGGTATGCAATATAAATAGGAAATTACGAAACTTTCTTCTCCTGCTTTGACACAAAAAAACGTTTTGTCAAAAACAGATAAATTATCATCTCAAAATAAAACCTGCCGCCATCATTGTAATCTCAAATCGGATAGGACCAAATGTAAATTCATGTTTTCTAATTCAGATTATTTTCGTATTGATAATCGATACATATTTAGGAATGAACTGTGAGCTGCTGTATTCATATTCTATCAGTGAGTAAATAATTTTAATAATCGTCAGCAAATAAAGAGCTTCTTTGTGCTAAATGTGTCTCTATTTGATTAATTTGACAACTCATAAAATTACCATTGCATTTCTTAGCAGAAATAATCGCTCATTATAGGATTGCTCGGAAAAGCATTTTGTGCTATTTTCATATTCAACTTTATTTTTATTTACTTCCAAATAAATAAGAAGGATCTGTAATTAGTCGTTGCATGGATATCTTAGACTGATTGTTTTATTTGTTTATCTCCGTCTCCGCTCTATTTATTTGAAGATACCCAACATACTTTGAAGAAAATCCCTGCATTACGCTACAATGCAGGAATCTCCTGTAATACGTCAAGAAAGAGGAAGGATTGAAAAATTCACTGCCATCTCAGAACCATTAACTTTCATCAAGAATCATACTTAAAATGCTTTCCTACATTTGTGAAGCCAAATTACATCCCACAGATTTCATTTTGTGATACTTTTGATCGCTATTGCGCACAGATCTACGTCCTCATCTGAAGTACCATGTGAAATAAAAGTGTTAGCTTGAAACAGACATGGAAAGAATATCTCCCAATTCTACAAGGGCAAAGTATTGAGATCTAAGTCAGTCGGTGCTCAAGGAAAAATCTTCAGCTGTATGTTTTGCACTCAAGGTATGTACAGCGTCTAATTCTTTGAAATTCATCTTGTAATGTGTTTGTCAGTCATCCTTTAAACGGTTCTAATGAATTTTTTTCCATAGACGAGTAATCTCTTTTTTAATGCCTAGAATCTGACAAAAATTTTCGATCTATCTACATTCTAGGAATCGTTTGGGATTTTGGCTACATAATATAATCAATTTCTGAGCTAAATTATTTAGTCTCATCTTCTTCCTCGAAAGAAATATTATTCATTGAGACTAGCGCAGTTCCGGTTTCATCCGCAAAACGGTGGTTGCCTTTTTAAGGAGGTAATTGTTCAGAACCCGAAATCGATAAAGGTTCACCAAATTCTGAGTAAGAGTTGAATGAGTACGCGTATGGTCTTCTAAACATATTTTGACAAAGTGTTATGCCTCTTTTGACGAAAACTTAAACATTGACTGAATAAAATGATTCCTTTGAGAATGCTACACAAACTGTGAAGAGCATTATAATAAATAAAACTATATTTGCAGAATCTAAAGTAAAATTTGAAAATATAAACATTTAAACCATTTTCTATGAAAGAGATTCGTTGTTGTTTTTGTGGGACTCTATTTGGAGAGAGAGTAAAATACCTACGTAGATGAAATTGAGAAATTTACCTCAATATTGTGTGCTTTTTTATTTAAGGAACATTTAAATTAATTACACTTAAGTAATTCAGAGACACGATTGATCCATCGCAGATAAATGCCGTAGATAATTGATGTACAAAAAGCTATGTCACAATTTTCATTCCTATTTTTATTTTGTGCAGTCACCATCCAAAACAATGAATCAGGAACCTGTATTGATATTCTTTTGAAATACAATCAAAATAGACATAAATATTTTAGGAGACAGTGTTTGGATATGGTGTTTTAGTTGAACAATGAATTAGTTATCGAACTAACCAAGAGTGAAACGGTATCACACGGGATAATTTCTTGTGTACATTTTATATAAAAGTTTTCTTTTTCTTCTACTTAAGGAAATACAGTTTTACCATGATAAGTCAACTTCTAATTAAATTCAAAACTTAGAAGATTTTGAATAGAAACAACATACAACATAAGATCAACACCTCTCCTTTCAATCAATTTATCTTCGAGAAGATTCCTCAACTATGAAAAGACGGCGGAATGCAACAGCTGTATTCACTCTTCTACATATTCTTTTATGGCCCCTTACTCTTAGTCATTCTGAATTGTCCACAGCGGATTCTCATGAAAGGAGGAAAAGATGTGGGTTTCAAAATGCGTCAGAGGCGGATAGAAAAGCCAGTGATGGAAAACTTGCTCAATATAAAGAATCCATCGGAAAGAAACGTCTCCAAGAATTAAAAGATACCACTATAACGATTGATGTCTATTTTCATGTAATGACCAACTCAGATGGGGATGGTCAAGTAACCAATGAGCAAATACTCAAACAAATTGACGTTTTGAATGATGCTTTCGAGGGATCAGAACCAATGTATAGCGAGTGTGCTGAGTTTCCCTTCAATTATGGTGATAGTCATAGAACACCGTTTCATTTTAATTTGGTAAATTTGGTTAGAATAGAAAGCGATGCTGCATTTTCCTTGGATAGCACGGCTTCAAGACGCCTCCAAGCAGAACTAAGAAAAGGAACGTGTGCCGATTTAAACGTGTTTACGGGAGATTATGAATTTTTGGGAGAAGCAAGTTTGCCTCAGTTTTGTCCTGAAAATGGTGTTGACTTTGAATCACCTGCTGATTTTGACAATGTGTTAATAAGTTATTTGACATTACCACTTTCCGAACTTTCTGATTTTACGGGTCTTTATGATGAAGGTGATACTCTGGTCCATGAAGTTGGGCATTTTCTCGGGTTGGAACATACTTTTGAGGGAGGATGCGAAGGCGGCGGTGATTTCGTCAATGATACTCCTCCAGAGGATAGACCAGCATTCGCATGTCCATTAGGCCGAGACACATGTTCTGGGGGCGGGCCAGATCCTATACATAATTATATGAATTATGTTGATGATTGTTGTATGTACCAATTTACTGAAGGCCAAACTGAACGTATGATCTTACAAGCAACTTTCTACAGAGGTCTAGATGAAATAGATGAGGAGTGGGATGACGATGATTTTCATCATATAGACGATTGGGATGATATGAACGACCTTGAATACAGCCAAATTGATGACGAAGACATCATAAATGTGTTTGATGATGAAGATTTTGAAGATGATTTGTTTAATGATGAAGATCTTGACAATAACGATATAGGCTGTAGATATGGAGAGAACTTTTATAAAGAAATGAAATCATCATTAAGAAGATTCATTCGTGGAACAACATAGAATTTGCTAAATTACTTACTTTATGTATTATACAAAATTAATTCAATTTAACATGAGAATTATTTAAATGAGGGCATGTTGAGTTTTCTTCTTTCATGAGAGAGAAGACTTGACACACTTTTATGTCTTTGGCGTTTAATCTTGAGTGACACCTCAGAACAACCATTTTTCAGCAGAAAAAAAAGAAAGAAAAATAGAAATGAGTCAACGTATATCAATTTACATAGGTTTACGATGAATAATACGACTGCTTCAGATTTGACACACAGTAGGTGCACTTAGAAATTCTTCAGCAACATAACTCTTTCTCATTTCATTGAACAACGATTGTAGCTTGTTCAGCATTCCTCAAATACGCTTTAGTTCAGATTAAAATGTTTCGAATGAATATGTTGTTCAATCTGATGGTGCTCATCATGTCTACAGCTGTCAAGGGAAAGAATGTGCTTCTTCCCGACCTTGGAGGAGAATACACAGATCCTAATCACTACACAGTTGGATCTGACAGTTTTGCGGGTACGCGAATGATTTCAGATCATTTCGGTGATAATCTTACAGAAAGAATCACGGTGGTGGGTACCGATGATGGATTAGAATATTGGACGCTTTTTGGTGAATGGACCGACATGAATACAGGAAAGTTAGTTGTGGATTTTTCACCAAAAGGTGGTCCCAAAGGTTTATCAGGTATCTTTTCTTCATCACCTAAGGGTGGTGGCCAAATTGATTGGGAAGATGGAAATGTTTGGGAAAAGGCCTCCTCACCGGAGAATGTATGCCATGTCACTTTCCACCCAGTCAAAATCATACTCGTGATTATTGTTTTTATTCTTTTGGGATATCTTGCAGCACTTTGCCAACCATGAGATTTATTCGGACTTCCATGAAAATTTACTGGTATAAAAGTCAAGGATTTCATCATCGAATCAACGCTGATCACTTTGCATTGTATACTATTCTAAAAGTTGAGAGTCTCTTCACGAAGAAAGCAAGATTCCTTACATGTGTTCTTGTTTTCTAATTTTAAATCAAATTATAATTTTGTATCAAGCTTTAATGAAAAGCTCTAACGATTATGTTATTTCATCGAATTTGTTTTTTCAAACCCGAAAACGATGGAGACACTGTTGTGAAGTACACATTGTATAGAATATGATGCGAAAAATATTTGTACGGTAGCACCAAGAGAGAAAAAAAATGCACATTCAAACATGTGCTTGTTTTCAAATGATGACAGTGTTTGCGATTAGTCTTGGAATCCAGCCTATTTCATTTTGTAGTCCAACACAGCACACAACGGATACTTTGTGACCGAGGACACAGCAGTTCATTTTACAAATAAATCTCCTATTTTTAGCAATTTTGCAACGATATATTTTATGTAATTAAACAATCACATACATTATTCTATTCCACTTAACATTTTTTATTAGACAAGAAGACGTGGTCACATAATAATGTTTGTTAATACTAAATTGAATGACGTTATGTTTCTTAAATTTAATCTTGTCCAAGATTCCTAAGTAAATTGTCTCTCACCCTTGTGAACGTAAAAAAGTTGTTAGGTTTATTCTAAGTTGAATTTCTGTATTTGGCATGAACACAAACCGCGACAGAAAAATTCTTGTTTTATTGTACATTTAAATTTTGCTCACAATCAATTTATGCTCAATTCAACCGGAAAAAGTTCTTCTCTTCTTGTATCATAAAATTCTTCGAAGATGGTTTCAAGGTCTGTCTCTTCCAAACGAAACATAATATTATACTACATATCTATTATATTCTTGCAACAAGTGTCAAGCCAAACTCTTAAGCAACGAAGTCTTCTTGAATCATTTTATAACGAATGCGGAGGTTCCGAGTGGAAATATGCCACACACTGGCTTGATATGGATGTAAATATCTGCTCTTGGTATGGTGTACGGTGCTCTAACGATACATTAATTGACAGTAATGGTGAAAGGTCGGTGGTTGCAATAGAACTCCAAGATAATAAGTTAAAGTGTATGATTCCTCTTGAAATCTTCAGTCTATCTTATTTGGAAACCCTAGATGTTAGCTCTAATCCAGAGCTCGACATGAATTTTGATGAAGTAGAAAATATTTCAAGCTCTTTCAAAAATCTCAATGCATTCAATACAGGCATTCACTCCGTCGATGGAATAAGTTCAAGTATGAAAGGACTGGAATCTCTTGTTTTGAGAAAGAACAACATCTCAGGACGGTTTCCTCTAGAAATTACAAAATTGGCGAAACTCCACTACCTAGATCTCTCAAACAACTTTTTTTCAGGTGAATTACCAGACGAAATTGAAAATTTAAAAGAAATAAAGGGCCTGAATCTTGCACATAACAAGTTTTCGGGTCAAATTCCTTCGAATATAGGAGTTATGGTAGAGATTGACACAGCAGACTTGTCGCACAATGCTTTCACAGGGACGCTTCCAACAGAAATGAATAATTTATCTAAATTATATTCGCTTTCACTCAATGATCAATTATCTTCAGGAATCACCGGTCCGATAATTGATTTCGCAACACAACCAAATTTACGAATGCTAAATTTGGCAAGGAATGCTTTCACAGGGACACTTCCAGAGACACTTATGAAAAGCGTGGATGAAAATTCATACACAACAATGATTGACATTTCGTCCAACAAAATTAGTGGAGTGATTCCTTCTTCACTTGACCGTTTCTTTGTTCTTAGAATATATGCAAGTGACAATGAGATTGAGGGGATAGATCCCAATTTGTGCGCACAACGGAATTGGTTTTTCAATGAGGTCAATTTTTTCGGATGTAATGCAATTCTTTGTCCTCCATCAACCTTTAGCTTATTTGGAAGGCAGACCTCAGTTGGATACCCTTGCCAACCTTGTCCAAATGGAATTGATGGTGCACCTTTCTATGGAAGCACAAATTGTGAAGGGAAGAAAGCTACACAAAATGGCGCTGAGCCGATAAATCCTTTTCGACAATCCGGTTTAAGTTTTTCAACAAAAGCTGAAGAATTCGAAGACACTATAACGAGACCATTTATGAGAGGTTCGATATCACCAACTAACTTGATTTCCAGTTCAGCACCAAATATTAGTCCCTCAGTTGGATCTATTGAAACAAATCATAAAGAAATCAATAATACCATCGAATTCAAAGATACCATCGCAAACGAAACAGTTGGAAAAGAAATGGAATCCGCTCAGCATGAAACAAGTAATGAACATGACGACGCTTTGGATTCACATGGAGATGACTTGAAGAATGATAGTGAACTTACTGAAGTGAAGTCATCAAGCACAACACGGCCGAAATTCGAATGGATGGCAATTTCTTCTTTGCTCATAGGTATCGCATGGATATCTTAAATGGTTTCTCAATGGTATTTGAGAAGCTTTTATGCTTTATATTTGATTTTGTACATTAAGCAGCTATTTCATGATACAAAGGATTCATGTTTTATTTTTTGATGAACTATAAAATTTTAATCATCGTTAAAGAATGTAGACATGTTGACAATTATGAGCGAGGTACAAATCTCCATATCATTTTTTTTCGAATGATGTTTTTCACCACCAAACACAAAAATTATCTTAGATTTTGGATCAAAAATAGATGAAAAGTTTCTTCTTAGTCCAGGTATCATAGTCCAATCCCCAAAGTATTCAAAATCAATCGTATTCCAACACATTGGACTCAATGTTATGTCAAGTACATCTACTCTGTTAAACAGTCCACTATGGGACGCTTCGCTACCAGATACTGTAATGAGTTTATAACTTTTTTCAACTGCGTGTAAGGCAAAGCCTTCGCTAAGTATTGGTTCTTGTCCACAAGTTACCTCACATTTCCAAGTATTGGTGCTAATTTCAAATATCTCTATCTCGTTCGGTGGGGATATCTTGCATGAGATCTCATCCCGACCTATCAAAGTTTCATAGGATAAAGATGTTGAAAGTAAAAATTAAAGATGATTGGGAACAAGTATTCTGTCGGATCCAGTTCTGATGAATTTAAATCACGTACCACCCAAAAGAAAAACTTTACTTCCAATTGTGGCAATGCTGTGATTTGATCTCCTTTTTGGCCAGTATACTCCAGATGGTTTCAAATATGTCCAAATATTAATGCTTTCATTTACAGTTGCAAGGTCCAAATATTTTGTCTCTAGCATCCATAAATCATTAAGGTAACTTCCATCAGAAGTCTTGCCACCAAAAATAATTATTTTATTGTTATATGTACACATTGCATGACTATTCCGAGGTTGAGGAAAAGAAGATGAATTCTTTTGATAAAGTATCTGTTTCCAAGAAGAGATTTCATTTTCTTTCGAAATTTTCATAGTAAGCAAGTCATTTGTGAATTCTTTTTCATTTGTAGACCCTCCAAATGAAATAAGCTTATTTCCTACAACCTCCATTTGAAATCTATATCTTAGTGATGGTTCTGAAAAAGTTTTGGAATCCGAACGTATCGGATCAATGATTTTGCATAATGAAATCCAATCGCGAAGTTCTCTATCAAAACAATAAGTATCTTCACAAAGCTTCGATTTTCCCAAACCACCTGAAATAAAAAAATTACCACTAAGATCATATTTTGGATGAGCAATATCAACCCCCAATGAATAAAAAATACAAAACAAAAGTCATATAAAATTTCGATGAAATGCATGCCCTACCTATTCTTATCAAGAGCAATTCCACCGTATATTCTTGGAGGTGGATGATGAAAAGGATTACAATGCAAATCCGCTTTATACGAATTTTTACCATGTGTTTCAAAATTAGAGTTAGAATCAAATTCGTTGCCATCCTGAATCCTACTCTCCAAGCTATCCTCTTTGATTAGGTCACATTTCTTCGTCACATAACTCTTTTCTTCCTTATGATTGTTTTGACGTTTCTTGTGTTTGGTTCGAGAAAGGATCAGCTTGGCCAAGACTATTAATGACAACAAGAGTAGAATACTCAAAAGTCTTATTGGCAGAAGGAATTGGTCAGAACGTTCATCTTCGGTGGTGATACCATGCATATTTCTTTCCGTATTTCTTGGTTTTGAAATATTTTCATTAGACACACAGAAATTAAAATCAGAATTGAATGGGTAAGAGGAGGGAAAATTTTTATTCGTATAATAAAACATCGTTTATTTTATAGCGCATCTATTTCAAAATTGGTTAACTATTTGTCAATGTTGCGGCTTTGTAATTTTCCATTCCGTTGAAGCCCTTCCCACCTATTGCATATCGTTCTATATAATCATTTTTTCTTCAATATATTGACACAATTTAGATTCTCTTCAAAGATTCTACAGGGTTGCTGAATTCTTGATCAGGCTTGGCGTTGGAGTATCCCTTGATGAGACATCCGATGGTCTCTCCAAGAAGCTTAAGATCATCAAGTGGGTTGTTTCCTTGTACCCTCTTGTAAAGGTAGGAGTCGAAAGTTACTTGTTGTACGTATTTGGAGTTACAAAGCTCAACAAAGGCCTCTCTGGCTCCATTGTTACTGTAAAAGACCTTTTGCAAAGCATCAAGAACGAAATAAGTAGGTCCGTAGGCGGCGTCGTATTTCTTTAGGTAGGTCTTTTCGATGTCTTCTTGGGTGGGAAGACGCTTTCCTCCTTCCATAATCTTAACAATTTCTTCAGCAGCCATTCTTCCTGATTTAGCAGCGAAGTAGATACCTTCTCCGGAGCACTTGGTAACATATCCGGCAGCATCTCCAACAAGAGCGATACGTCCTTGTACACGACGAGGTCTGTAGTGCTCAGGGATAGGGTGTGCCTCTACCTTAATGATCTTTCCTCCGGCAATCTTATCTCCAGCACGGTCACGGATGGCTTTTTGGTATTGCTTAATGGCGGGACGGTTAACAACGGTTCCAGTTCCAACTCCAACGTGGTCATACTTAGGGAAAACCCATCCATAGAAATCGGGGGAAACATCGTCTCCAACATACATCTCAGCCATTTCCTCGTAGAACTTCATTTTCTCCTCAGAGATCTTGATACGTTCTTGGAAAGCAATAGCGAAGTTGTATTGACCAGCATCCATGGCTTTGGCAACACGGGAGTTGGCTCCGTCTCCTCCAATGATAACATCAACTTTCATGGATTCGGGCTTTCCGGCAGCAGTTCCTTGGGAGAATTCCATGTAGTTGATGGTGTATTGGCTTTCAGTTTCTTTGTGGTCAGCTGGAACATCGATGGATGTAACAAGTCCGTTGACGACTTCGGCACCGTACTCAATAGCACGATCCCGAATGTACTTGTCGAGGATTTCACGACGGCACATACCAATGTATTCATCAGGTTGGAGGGTGTCACCGATGTTAACCTCAACTCCGGTAGGTGAGATCAAGTTCATCTTGCGTACCTATAAAGATGCAAGACAATCATCGTGTTAGATCAATTAATAACAAACGAGTTTGTTTCAACACCAGTTGATAAAAACTGTCATACAACGCAGTGTTATCATAGGAACGTGCTCCACACGTGCGCCAAAAATTCCAAAATTTCAGACGAGACGAAATGATCGAGGTTCCAACGAGTATAAAAAGTCTCTCACAATAATAAACACGAATACAACAACTTTGTCTCATTGCAAAATTTAAGCTTACCTTACGGTCTACAACAGTCTCTGGAAGGTCAAATTCACCAACCATACAAAGTGGGATGGCTCCTCCACATGGCTTAGCATTGTCCATCTTACGTTCAAACATAACAGTATCAATTCCCTTTTCTTGGGCAAAGATTTCAGCAGCACAAGCTCCAGAAGGTCCTCCTCCAACAACAGCAACCTTGTATCTCATATCAAGGGAACTGGAACTGGCAACACGGTGGCTGACAGTTGATTGGGATCCGGTGAAGGCGGATGAGGAGGTGAAAGCGGCGGCGGTAGATGCCAATAGAGAGATAGCGCCAATGGTGTACTTCATTTTTTCGTTTGTTTTAAAATGTAATTTGAGAGATGTGGTTGAATTATGTGGAGAAGATGTTCCAATCCTACTCAAACAAAATTGAACAACTGCGGCAGTAGGTCCATGATATACAGTATTTTTGCTACGCTTGTTCAGTATCGTAGAACACTTCAACGAAAGTATGTAGGTTCGATATAACATTCTACTACTTTCAGCGATGTAGAAAGTTCCACATTGCAGTGCAGTAAAGAGTTGAAGTAAACGTACCCATACCAAGATTAAACGTACTCATTTATGTATGTAAGTACATAAATACGAAGAAAACTTCTTTGTCCAACATAAAACAAAAGAACAAACGCTACTTTCCATCACAATCATTTTCCATCACCCAAACGACGATCTTTTTCCGATCTTTTCTTGCATGTATTAAGATATAATATCTATATTTTGCTATTTATCTATGAAAATACTACATACGTTCAAAGTTGAACACATGAAAATAATTAGGGGCAGAAATAAATCCTTCTCGTATTAATTCTTCTACGTTTTTTGGCTGTACAGGTCTATAAAGATTCATATCGTTCATTTAGTACTGACTCTGGATTCCATTCCACATGGAGCTTCTGCTTAAATAAAATGAAGTATGTAAGTCAGGTTTTGGTTGTTGCGTAAGAACAATCTCGTAATAGGTCAATATAGTTTTTCTGAATGTGTGCCATACTTAGAATATAATAACTAGTTTTTAACGAGTCATTTAAACTCTCATAATGACGTCATATTTGACTTAGGCAGGCCTTGTTTATGTTATAATTCTCAATTTGGAAACCAAGAGTTTTGTTCCTATCTTCTCTACTCCGGTGCAAGTATAGGAAGATGCGAAGAAAAATGTGCGTATGATGTTTCCTTACATTCGAGTCTAAGTATAATCAAAGATACTCTAGAATTAAAAGTTCAATGAAGCAATCAAAAATTATTGGTTTGCATTGATTCTAATGTACGCTTCATTCATATCTAAATTCAAGGAATGGGAGTAGGTAGGAAAAACGATTTTTCACCTTTTGGTGTCATTCTTCATTTCGATGCTCTTGAAAGTATTCCTAAATAAGTAAGCGACGGAACATGATATCCATCAAAATAAATCCTTTTCGATGATGATGAATGTGTAAGGGATTTTTTTTATACCTTGATGTTTTTTTACGAAAATTCACCCAAACGATACTTTTGTCAAAGCTATAAAAAAAGTTAAAGCAAACTTCGTTCTAAATCAGGCCATTTATATATATATTCATCAAAAAGTCTTTTCGATTCTTTCCTTCAAAGTAATTGATTCAAACAATTCAATTTGTCACCAGATAGACTTCTATAGTAACTAAAACTGAAAACAAATGTTTATTCTCTGGGGAAATGAGTTGCAATGATATCGCAACAACTTATTGAAATGTATGGGTCGGAGAACTTAGAACGTACATAGTCGTATTATCATCAGCATTTTCATCTACTTGTGCTGTTGAAGTCATCAATGTATATTCTGATGAATGTCTATTTGATTTTTTCCATGCACATTATGAAACTTCGTTTCAAGAAGATTGTTGACTCAAGGAAAGATACAATTTATATGTTTACACAAGAGTTGAAACAACACATAATTATTGCAGCATGATAGAAGTCTATCTCATACGTCTCTTGCGCGATCTAGTATTGATGAAAAAAAGCTTATGATACTGATGCCAAAATCATTGAGCAACTTTTTGCGTTCAATCCTTAAAAATAAAAATAAACTAAGATGAAACAGGTTAAAACTCGTATCAATGTGAATGTGTTGTAAAAAACAATTAGAGTAAGACACAAACAGCAGCGTGAGTGTTGGTATTCGCAACATGAACACATGAAAGTTTTGTACTCAAAATAGATTGATTATTCACATGAAACCAAAAAATAAAATCAACCAATTTATTTGTGTAGTTTTTGCGAGCTCCTTCGAACATAGAATTCTTTCCAAATGCAGAAGCTGAAGTAACTAGATCAATAACTGAATGTGTTTAATTTGTTGTTAAGAAAATAATTGAATACTGTGAATAACTATCAACTGTGTAAAAAAGAATATCTGTTAGGAAAGGTCTTCAATTATGAGATTCGATATTTATTTACAATGTTTTGCAATCACTAAATCTCATCCCATTTGTAAATATATGTCCTAGTTGCTACGAAGACAAAGGTATCTTTTCTGTTCAAAGGCACGAAAATTCGTGTGACAACATACATCTTTTCTTTCATAGGAAGAATGTAATTTATTCTTAGTCATGTGGATCATTAAAGTAATTGTTGCCTTTCTAAAAAAAAACAAAAGATTTTTACTTTTATCGTTGTGGTGTCGCATTGGAGTTTGTTCCATATTATTGCTCAGCAATTTTATTTAATAGATTTAGTGTATCATTATTGGGTAAATAGAATCTTGAATGATAACTATGATAAATTTTTATTTTTTGAATTCTCTTTTTGCATTATTGAAGATAAAAAGCGACATGTATTGAGAACTGTCGATAAAGTGGTGTCGATTTGATGAGCTCGAAAAAGAGGAAATTGTATCATGGAGACGAAGAATTGGCCAGGAATTTTTTGACTAGTTATTACAGTTTTATTTTTTAAATGGCATTACATAAAAATTCTAATTGCGATGGAATGAAATACATGATAATTTGTCACAAAAGGGAATGAGTCCTCTAGTAATATCTTCGTTCTAATAATTATCACATAAAACCGCACGAAAGTAAACTTGATCCCTGTCAGAAACTTTTCATCTCTACAGAGAGTCTAACGAAAGATTCTCAAAATTTGAGATTGCCTAAATATTTGTTATTTGTTTCTAAACTGGAATTCATTAGCCAAATACGATTCGCTTGAATTTGCTTTTTCTCTTTTTCCAGTGACAAAAAGAATGCATCATATGTTGAAAACAACGTGGATTGCAAGCCCATGAAATTGCTCAAACGAAGAAGATGTCTGTATTTCAATTTTAGTTTGTAATTTAACAATGATAGTTTATTGCTACCTTTTTTGCACTCAAACACAAATGCATATTATTATCTGAGAAGAACAGTTCAGTAGAGATAGACATACTCTTCTCAAAGAAACTTTCTTTAGAAGTAAATAATTTACTTCTTATCAAAGCAGTTTTCGATAGCTGCTAAATTTTGCTTAAGAACTTGTAATTGTTTAAGAGCAATAGATTTCATATTTTCATCCAGTTTTTGAACATTCTCAGGACATAACTGCATATAATTTCCATCGCCCATGTGCAAATCAAGATTCATTTCAAAGCTCTCATCTTTTTCTTTTGAACTTCTTTTTTTACCCATTGTGGCTTTCATGAAACCAACATCCACTTCGTTGATAGGAGATCCATTTTTTGAACTGATTAAAGCAATTGCAGAGAAGAAATAAAACAAAAAAGGAAAAGAATTTATCAATCATGCATTCGGATTCAAATTATTCAGGATGAAGTTGGGCAACTATTTCCACTTACTAAATACGCTCTCCTTTTTTTACTGTTCGTAAGGTACTGGCTGGCGTCATCGTTTTTCTCGAGAAATTGGGAAGACGAGCAGGTGTATGGTACCTTGAGTTTGAATGAAAAGGTGTATCAGTTTGAGAATGTTTTGCACATTTTCCTCCACCCTCCATTTGCAAGTCTATGTCCTCTGCATCAAAATTGATTGTCTTTAAATCTATTCCATAGGATTCAAAGAATTGACCTACTGTCATTTTTTTTGCATCTGCAGAGAACCGAAACATCATTACACGACCTTCTTGTTTCAAAAAATTAATAGCCTTTTCGCGCTCTTCATTGACTAAATCGATTCGCCGTTTGATTTCTGTTTCAAGATCATCAATTAGAGAACGCATATGATCAGGATTGAGACCATCAAAACCATCCGTCGGATCAAAAACATTCGATTGCTCCTTTTCTCTTTGAAGTAATGGTTTCCCTTTCATGTTGTCCTGGATTGGAGACCTTATTACAGCGGAATTTTCTTCTATTTTTCCAAGGATGGCACGTTCGGCAGCCCTTTGTCGATTTCTTTGCATCCGAGTTGAGGGTGGCATATTGATTAATTTTAGTGTTCTGTTTGCTTTGGATCAATGAATTTCAACTTCGGTGTTTGTCTTATAGCTTGCAAAATCTTTATTCGATTATGAATCAATGGCATGAAATGTTACCGTTAGGTTTTAAAATCTTACTCGTAAAATACAACTGAAATTCTTTGTTCCGTTTTGGAGATTTAAATTTTTTCCGTAGAGCATACTGAAGCCTCGTGCAATACTTATATAATACATGTAAAATCTAAAATTTACCTGCTGATATTGATTTATTTATGCTCTATAGAGAGAAACCTTCACATGGCTCGCTCTATACCATACACTGTAGAAGAAAAACTCCTGTGTACGATTTGACAGCCATATTAGATATTTTTTTGTCAAAATAAAAAATGTCTGCTGTTTTCAATCCTTCTCGTGCTGCAAAAAACAATTTTAAAAAAGTTCTTCAAAAAATTATCTGTTCCACCACAAAATATTCATAATTCTTGTAACAAAAGATCTTTCAAAGATTTAACCTTCATGAAAAAAATCTATGCTGTAATGAATCCTACTTACTCGAGAAGACACCATTTCTCTTGAAGCGTTGGGATATCGATCATTTGAACTTTCATAGAAATAGGCAATTGAAATTTCTTGTCACACTTTTGTAACCTTATCGAAGAGATAGGGAGAAAGTATTTGTGTCGCCATTATTATACACCCCTAAAAGAGTTATGTACTTTAGTTTGTTCTTTTATTTTTTTTTCAAAATAAAATCTCTGCGAGATGCCAACTAACTTGCCTGCTGATTCAATCCAAAATGACCCCTGATTGAATACAGATTTAACACTTTAAGTCGTGCATATGACTTTTTTAATATAGCAAACAATATTTGATAAGAATTTGCACATGTATATTTCAAATTGTAAGTTGTATGAAAAAATTGAATAAAAAACTGTTTAGAGTTTTTCGCCATATTATAGTACATTTTAATTTTGAACATTTCCTAATTATGTTGTATTGCTTCGCTTCATCGGATTCAATTCGATAGTTGAGTCATGTGGGATCAAGAGAATGCTGCATGAATTGCTTTAGCTTCTTTAGAGAGTGCTGGTTAGTTTCACTTAACTGCTGACGTGCAAAATCCATGAAACATACAATAATTTATTTAATTAATAGACCACCATCTAATATAAAATTTGCTTACATGCCAGAATTTTTCCTGGAAATACGGTCGGTCTGTCCCTCAACTCACATCCTTTCACAAATACTTATCTTTTGAAAGATTACTTTGTCAACTTGCACCTTTCAAGTTAGATCCTTATATTCGAAAATGAGGTCCAGCGTGTTTTGCAGTGCACTGTTGTTGTTGTTCACAACTGCATCTTCGTACGATGTTACATCTGAATTCGAATTGAAGAAAGCGATGCTATCCAATAGAAAGCTACCAAAGGAAGATAGAACCCAACGGCCCTCTGTCGTTTCTTCTTCTTTTCCATCTATTATTCCCAGCATTGTTCCTTCTTTACTTTCTTCTTCATTCCCCAGCAGTTTTCCAACTGAATCATCTGAGAGTCCATCTCAAATTCCTACCCGTGCACCCATTATTGTACCAAGTATGATTCCGAGTGGTTTCCCATCGCCTCAACCAATTGGGGAACCTACTTCAACACCATCTTATTTACCTTCGAAGTCGCCTTCTGCTTCTCCAACTGTGATGAGCTCTATCAAGCCTTCTATTCGACCAAGTTCTCACCCCACTATCTTTCTCAGTGATAAACCTTCCCTGATACCTTCAATACCTCCAACTTCCTCTCCAAGCCAAAAACCTTCAAATAATCCCTCTGCTTCTCCGATAGTGTCTCCAAGTTTGGTTCCTTCTGTATCTCCAACATCAAGACCAACTGAATTACCCACCATTGACCCAAACAAACTTATTTTTCTCAGTGCTTCTTTAGATACTGTTATCCAGTTTGTTCCAAATAAAATGAGCTCCATACAGAAAGAAATGTATAAAGATGACGTACAAGCATTTCTTGCAGCTCTTTTTCTCAAAACTGTACCTCCTATCGAAAATGTTGAAGTTCTTGTAGGAAATCAAGTTTTGGAAGACCAAGTAAATAGAAGACAAAGAAAACGAGCACTTCAATTTGTACAAAATCCTTTATATACACTTCAGGTACAAATTTTAGTGAGTGGTCATTATGTTAATTCCGCGGAGTTTCAAAATATAAACGTGGATTTGGCTGCATACTTGAATTCCTTTTTCACCACTCACGGGCATGTCTTGAGGGATTTTATCAAAGGGCGACATGTTGATTATTTCGATAATGTTCAAAGAATCTTCCCCGTGGAAACTATTTCAACCCAACCCATAGTCAAACAGGGCTCTTTTTTTACAACAAATGGTTTCCAAATTACGTTGATTTGTGTTTGCGGTGTTTTATTATGTAAGTCATTCTTTTGTGTCAGTGGTGTCTAATGAATTACATTCAGAGTGAACCTTACAAATTTATTCATGTATTGCTTCTTTTTTCCGTGATTTTTTTCTATCTTCAGTGGCAATATTTTTCTTAGTATATTCTTGGCTCAAAAGATCTAGGTGAGTTCGATAGGCTGTAATGGGAGAATAGTCGTAAGAGTTTCAATATACTGAACTTGAAATCTAACTCAAACTCATTTTAACCAACCAACCTCAGCAAATCACCTACAAGGGATGAATCAGAATCATCTTTTATGAGAGCTGCTAGAGATTTTGGAGACACTGTAGATTATTTGGATGGAAAGAAGCAGAGAACAAGGGAATCGAATAGTGCAACTTCATCTGAATCCAAGCCATTGACGGACGAAGAAAACATGGGATCTCCAGCGAGGACCCTTCATAAAGAACCTAACTTCAATAATGATGTAGTTGGAACACCTAAAGCAAGAAATAAGAAGCATTCAAAAAATATGGACTATGACGACAACGATAGTCCACATTCATTCGAAGAGTCGAGACGAAGGAAACCCCCCTCAAATGCATCTCGTCTTATTTCAAAGGGTAAATCATATGATGAAGCCGATTACAATAACGAAAATAGAGAATCATATCATAAAAAGAAAGAGAGAGGTAGATCAAATCATCATCGACAGAGAAGGAACTTTGCCACTCGAACTAAACTTCCTGAAATCGATGAGGTAGAATACAATCATGATTCTGGAACGCAATATAGTACAGAACACACAGACAGTCACCCTGCATATACTAATGGCGGTACTCATGTCACGACTAATAATTACGACAGACATTCACATTATGACTATAATAATGCTGATGCTTCCTCTGTGCATTCTGCTCCAACTTATGCTACTCATGAGCAGTATGCAGCACATATTGCAGCCAATATGCAACCAGTCCCCAATCAAAATGATTATAGAAACAACCAACAATCTGATGCGTCGTCCGTTCATTCTATACCTCGTACTCGTTCGAATGGTTACAGGTCACCAGTAAACCTGCCACCAAATGACAATCGCTCGGCTCACTATAATGCAGATGCCTCATCCATCCATTCCGTTCCAAATATGCGTGCCAGAGACTATCGATCACCTTCTCCAAATGATTACCCTGCATCTCAACCATCAACAGTGTCTCCAGTATCTCCCGTATCGTCTGAATCTGGAGCGCGTTATCAAAATAATCATCTATACAATCAGTCAGACGCTTCTTCCGTGCATTCGATGCCCACCACACGTGCTCGTACCCGTACACCAACACAAACATTTAACTACAATGATACACATTCTGTACATTCGGCCTCAAATATTCATGGTGATGGATATCGCTCCCCTACAAACACTGATGAAACTTCCGTGAATTCTCATTCTCGGACCCAGCGTCATGACCATCGATCATCACATAACACTGAAACACAAACATATGCTCTGCCCAGAACAATATCCCCGCAATATGACAATAACCGAAAAGCAAATGATGACAGACGATATCATGATGATATTTCAAGTGTTACATCATTTCGTTCTGATATTAACTCCATTGCTGATTCAATTGACACAGAACGATTGTCCAATTGGCAAAAACGAGATTGTTTCGCTCCACCAGGAAAGTTAGGTCTAGCTGTACGATCATCAACTTTGGGACCCGTCGTGACGAGTTTGCATGATCTATCACCTCTTCAGGGACAAATGTTTCCAGGTAAGAAAATGTAATAAATCTTGTAAGCTCGAACCAACAGATGTATGAATAAATATAACTCATTTTTTTTATCTTTCTTGCTTCTTTATTCCTCTACAAGGTGACTTTATTGTTGCTATTGATGATTTAGACACTCGAGGCATGCCAGCAGAAATTCTGACCAAAGTTTCAGAAAGCAGAAAAATGAATGAAAGAAGGTTTACTGTCATGAGCAAAAGAGCCATAAGTCAGACATGATCATATCATTTTTCAACCTTTGAAAGCACAATTTTTCATTATACTGTGAATTTGTGTTATCATTTCGCTGTTTGTTCATTCAAGTTAAGGTCCAGCAGATATGCTTTTTTTTTCTTTTTTTCAAGTATTGATTTTTTTATGATTGCTATTGAAATGTTAAAATTAATCTTGGAGATTAAATAAGTTAGTGATATCTATTTTAAAATATATGCACATATGCTATTCTTATTTCATCTCATAATTTGAGAGCAATGACCTTGTTTAGAATGTTCAGCTTTCTCATGCAGCAATCGCACAAAGTTTAACTGTCCGCGGGTAAAGGTAGAATGCAGTATTAAAATCTGACCACGTGAGCAAATAAGATAACAAACATCAAAACTAGAAAGATCTGAGAATTTTGAATGATGTTTACATATTGTTGTACGGTACAGCACCTTAAAAGGTATCTCACCAAAACCCTGTTCCTGTAGAATACAGCAGTAACTTGCCATACTCAATGTATGTCAAGTAAATCATTCATGATTATAAATCAAAACAAAAAAGAATTTTTTGAAGTTCTTGGTAGTTCT
>Ga0209092_10001415_pt1 | contig 23449 bp, 20 predicted proteins | sample FraStrMetagenome_FD_187446 | JGI IMG/M metagenome (GOLD analysis project Ga0209092, IMG submission 187446) | Marine eukaryotic phytoplankton communities from Arctic Ocean - Fram Strait ARC3M Metagenome (SPAdes) (version 2) | ecosystem: Environmental > Aquatic > Marine > Oceanic | place: Fram... | reverse complement strand
AAACTGATGAGGTCTCAATAATAGTTGGATAAGTGTATAACAGGTTTAAATGGGGCAAGTGTTTTTAATGCATGAACTGATCGTTATTGACTCATCCCAAGACCGCAATCCAACGCCACTCACCGACAGGGCTAGAATAGCTCACCACAGTGATATTGATCTTAAACTATTTAATACCAGTACAAGCAATGCGATGGGATACACGAAGCACGTCATGGTACACGTTACACGTAAACGGTTTCATTATTGTGGCTTGGAATATTTTTGCCAAGAAAATCGGTAGACTTAGCTGAAGTTCGTTCTTTAGCTAAAGTTCGTATCCTACGATCAGATATGTAATAGGATATCCCCCACTCATTTTTTCTAATCCGTTCACACAGAAAATAATATTTGAAAAGAGCATATTCTATTGTCGAAAGCGGCGATCGTATTGCTACTATTTGCTATTCATCTCCATGGGGAAAAAGAGAAAAACTCAAGTGGCAGACCAGGCTTTACTGAGTCGAAAGGATCGCAGGAAGGAAGAACGTTTGGCAAAGAAAAGTCGCAGAAATAAACGTAATCATCTTTCGTCCAATAAATATGAATTTGAACCAACGACCGCGCCTCCTAGGCTAAATTCTAATTTAAGTCAAGAGCCGAAGAGCATACTGAAGAAGAAAACAAAGTCAAACAGGACAGATGCAAAGCAGTCCAACATTGAGGAAGAACCCTACGGTCACTTGGATCCGGCAACGTCAGCTGCCATGAGAGCGGATGACGCTGAAATTGCCATGTTGGAAGAAAAACTGGCATTGTCGTCCAAGAGTAGTAAGAAAGGTGGAAAGGAAAAGCTTTACAGGGAGTACTCAAAGTTAGAAGGGCTTGGAGATGAATTTGGTGAATTCATGGAAGATTTGGATAGGATTGCATCCGGTGATCTTGGTTCAGGCAAAGGTCAAGCTTTTTCTCTACAGAATCAGATCGACTCGTCGGATGGATCGGAGAACGAACTATTTTCAGGCCAACGTGAGGTAGATTTCGAAAAAGATGATGCTGATGATTCAATGTCATATAATAGTGATAATATTGGGACTGAACCAACTGCGAAAGGGTCTAATGAAGCTAGTAATAGTGAATTAAGCGGCAGCGAAGAAGAGAGTGTCGATGAGGAAACTGATGTTGAGGACGAAACTGAAAAAGATTTAAGCGGCAGCGAAGAAAAGAGTGTCGATGAGGAAACTGATGCTGAGGACGAAACTGAAAAAGATGACGATCACAAAGAAGAAGATGTATATAGACCTTCTGTCGGTGAAGACATATATGGTAATCAAATTGATTGTGAAAAGTCTTCTGCCAAGCCGAGCAAGTATGTACCTCCTCATTTGCGCAAGAAATTACTAGAGGAAGATAGGGATGATGCTAAGCATTCTTCTGAAAAATACCTATCAGACAAGCAGACGCTTTCACGAATTAAGCGGGATCTTAATGGTATGATGAACAGGCTATCAGAAGAAACACTTGATTCGATCACAAAGCAGCTCGTTAGGCTTTACCGCGAGTCCTCCATAAATGATGTTAACTCGTGTGTATTGACTAAACTAACCGAAGCTTGTGTGCATCAACGCCAAATTATGATAACGTTAATTCCATCTTTTTGTGCGCTATTGGCAGCCGTGCATATTCATGTCGGAAACGACGTTGGAGGCTTTCTTTTGGAATCTTTGGTATTGAAATTCATTGAAACTCAAAATGATGCAAGGAAAACTGTAAGCACCGATGAAGCTGGATATTCCAAGGAGTGCTCCAACTGCATCCTTCTCATTTCTTATCTCTACAATTTTCAAGTTGTGCACTGTACTTTAATGTATGACATAATCCGTGACCTTATTGATTCGTTTCAAGAGGTTGACGTAGAGCTTTTACTCCTTTTGTTATCGCATTGCGGGTTCCAACTTCGCAGTGATGATCCGAGTGCATTGAAAGATATTGTTATGCTTGTACAAGAGCGAGCAGTACAGACATCCTTAAACGAAAAAGGAGCAACAGGAATTGACAAAGAAGCAAGTATTAGTAGGGCAAGCCCCTCACGTATAAAATACATGATTGAAGCTATAACTGATCTAAAAAATAATAAAAAATATCTTAAAGATGAAGAAAGAATTGCAAAGATTACCAGGTTCAGAAAGTTTGTCGGTAGATCAAAATCGACGGCTTTCGCGGGTAAAGGGTCGGGTGATTCATGCATGAGAGTTACATTACAAGATATTCTTGATATTGGACAGAAAGGTCGGTGGTGGAAGGTAGGAGCATCTTGGGTTGGTAACCAATATAACCAAAGTGTTCATGAAAAAACAAAACCATTACCACCAGGTCACCAGCAAGAAAGCGCGATACTTAAACTTGCCGCAAAGCAGCATATGAACACTGACATACGTCGTTCGATTTTTTGTATTTTGATAGGGAGCTCTGATTGTGATGATGCTTTTGAAAAGTTAGTTCGTTTAAATCTGAGAGGCAAACAAGATCGAGAGATAATACGGGTGCTCGTACATTGTTGTGGTCAAGAAAAGTCGTACAATCCATTTTATGCTTTTCTTGCTATTCGAATATGCCAGTTCCAATCAAAGGCTAAGTTTACACTTCAGCTATCAATATGGGATCTTTTTAAGCAAATGAATAATATGAAAGTTAGGAAGGCAGCAAATATGGGCAAACTATGTGCACATCTTCTGCAGGAAAACTTGCTATCATGCAATGTCCTTAAACCTCTCGATATGTCAAACTTGATGGAGAATGAGGTCGTTTTTGTTACAATATTTATGAGTCACTTGTTTGAAAACGCAGGTGATTCGTCGCAGATCGGCAATATTTTCAACAGCATACCAAAAAATAATGAAGAAGGTATTGCTTTAAAGCAAGGAATATTTATCTTCTCTCAAAAATATTTGAAGAAGCATCCCAAAAATCAAAAGAAGTCTCATTTTCGATCCTGTTTTAAAGCATTACTAAAAGCATGCGAGACTGATGATGTGTTTTCATGAGTTAATTTTAACAACAGAAGATAATTTAGAAACATATTTTCTTTTCAAAAATTTGGGTTGAATGGGTTTTCGTTGCTAACATAAATCTGGGAATAAGAAAGGGTCAAATTGATGAATTTCTTTAACCACTTAAAAGGAAACAGATACTAATATGTCGGCGGTTGATCCCTCGAAATGACTTTGATTACGACACTTATAGGCGACTCTTGAATCAGTCACTTACGCAGAATTTCTATCTGTGAAAATGAAAACAGAACGTCAAATATTATTTCGGAAGTAGCGAGTAACCCAATAAATATCTTTTCGCTACGTTACACAATTGCCTTTGATTTCTGTGAAAATGAAAACAGAACGTCAAACATTATTTCGGAAGTTGCAAGTAACCCAATAAATATCTTTTCGCTACGTTACACAATTGCCTTTGACGACAAGACACATCTGCGTCGGAAATCGAAGGTAGAGTGACAAACTACAGCAAAGTCGAGGAGTAGGCGTGTAGTTTTTATCTACTTAAATGTCATTGCGATAATTACTTTAAAAATTCAATAATTACTTTAAAAATTCCAGCAAAAGAACGCATTATTCAAACAACGAATCTTTTAGATTACATGAAATCATGTCCGTTCTGTTACTATGATAACTGCTTTACTTAGGCCTCGGCATAAGCATCAATGATCTCCTGAATATCGTTCTTAGATCCCATAACGATTGGAACACGCTGGTGCACAATATCAGGAACAATTTCCATAACACGCTTAGTTCCAGTTGAAGCAAGACCTCCGGCCTGCTCCATGATGAAGGACATGGGGGCTCCCTCGTAAAGAAGACGGAGTTTTCCATTGGGGTTCTTAGTGTCACCTGGATATCCGAAAACACCTCCGTACAAAAGAGTACGGTGAACATCTCCAACCATGGCACCAATGTATCGAGAAGAGAACTTCTTTCCACTCTTTCCGGTACCATCACGCCATCCATTGACAACCTTCTTCAAAGGTTCGTCCCACATGTTGTAGTTGGCCTCATTCATAGAGTAAATTGAAGATTCCTCGGGGATTTTAATGTCAGGGTTGGAGAGAACAAATTCACCAATCTGTTCATCAAGAGTAAATCCATACACACCGTTTCCAAGAGTAATGGTGAAGAAACAAGAACTGGAATACAGGCAGTACGCGGCAGCAACGAGGTTATCTCCCGATCGAAGGGTGTTGGTAAGACAAGCATCCTGATCAGCTTCATCGGTGGCACATTCATCATCGTGCTCGTAAATTCCAATAATGGTACCGGTGGGGATACCAGCATCAACGTTGGAAGATCCATCAAGAGGATCAAACACGGCAACGTACTTACCGGTATCATCAAGCAACACCTCTTTCTCACTAGTCATAAGATCAACCGGATCGTCCTCTTCCTCACTCGCAAGAACACCAAGACGTCCAGTGAAACGAAGGGCGCGCTTAAGCACATCGTTACTGATAACATCAAGTTTCTTCTGGTCTTCTCCCTGAATGTTAACCTCTCCCTGGTATCCCAAAGTATCCGAACTGGGAAGCTGAGAACGCTTTACAAGATTGGAAAGCGCCTTGCATGCAGTCTCGATACCACCAAACAACACGGTCAGCTCCTGAAGCTCGGGGTTGAGCAAGGCAACCTCGTTCATGAAACGAGTGAGGGTAACACCAGTCGTTTCGCAAACCTCATCGAAGACTGGGGTCTTGTGTGCGGAAAGGGCGCTCTTGGTGAAGGCAGCAGATGGCCTGTGGTTCACCGAAAAGGCGGTGGCAAGTGGGATGAAAGCGAGAGCGGACACGGAAAATTTCATGGTTGCAATACTAAGGTAAGGTATTGTGATCCTTGATGTATTTACGTACAAAGAAGAAGGGGTGTAAGGAAACGTTGTGTTTGTCCAACGTAATGCAATTACTTGTTAACACATCACACATGTCTGTGATGGGTCGTCTCACGTACGAGTGTGGGTCGATATTTTTACGCACGTACGTGTTCAATTCGATGACGCGATTTCGTATTGTGATGGTGATTGCGAACTTTGAAGGGAGAATTCTTTTTTCTTGTCTTTCTTTTTTTGACTTTTTCTTTTTTCTTTTTTCTTTTTTTCCCCGGTTTTCGTCAAAAGAGAAAGCACTTTTCCATTCTCTCTCTCTCTCTCTCTCTTGTCTGATCTCACTTCTTCCTTTTGAGTTCGGTCGATTTCGGCAACGTTCATAAAGTCCAGAGTGGACGACGCAATGAAGAATATCACCGTCATCACAGGATCCCATTGTCCGATGTTGCTTGGTACAAAGCTAGAATCCATTTCTGAATCAGGACCATAGTTTGATTTTATCATTTTAATTTTTTTCTAACAAATCGAGAAACAATATACGAGAGTATGTACAGACCGCAAAACCCGTATGGATACGGTGGCAACCAACCGGCCTTGTTCGATGTCAAAAATTTATCGTTTACACAACAGATTCTATTCGTGATCGCTTCTGTGGGCGGTTTAGGTCTTTGGTTTTTAACTCCCATGTCTGACTATGTGGCGGATGGTATTTTAATGTTTGTTCCTATGGAAGCGGATATACAGTTGGGTAGAGAAGCTCTGTACTCGTTGTCGCGTGATAGTCAACTCAGGACGGTTAGGGATAGGTACGGTGTCGAAAAAGCAGGGTGGGAATTGATTACAGCGTCGGATGCGTCGAATATGTGTCCTGAATGTAAGTGGGATTTTGGTGTTGTGAGAGCAGATTATATGAACGCATTTGCTCTTCCAGGAGGTGTGGTGAGAGTGACTGATACACTAGCGTCCCAGTTAACCTCAAATGAACTTAAGGCGTTGATTGGACATGAAGTTGGACATGTGCTGCACAGGCATTCTCAAAGACGAATGATTAAGCATGATATTTTAAAATACGTTGCATCGGCTCTTGTATATGATGATAAGGACAATCACCGTGAATCATTCGGAGAGGCTGTTGGTGAGATAATGTTAACCGGTGCGAAGTTTTTAGGAGAACAAGGTTTTAGTAGGAAGGATGAATATGAAGCTGACGAGAAAGGCTGGCGACTGTTAGAACAAGCGGCTACAGATCCACGTGCCATGATCACAATGCTCAAAAAGCTCTGGCGTGCGTCAGGTGATTCAGGAGAGACAAGATGGGAATCTACACACCCGGGTACAAAAGACAGAATAAAGGCACTTGAAGAGAAATGGGAAAACATGAGTTCGAGAGATCGACGCGCTTTTGAACGTAGGCGTCGGTATACATAGCTGTGTTCCAATTTTAAACCCTTGAATTGTCTATTTCGTTCTTGGGCTTTGACCCTAAACACGGAAAGTTGTCTAGATTAGTTATTTAGATAACCCTATATAAATGCTTCTTGCAGGACCAAGTCCTTCAAGAAGTTGAATAGTCTATCGTCGATATTATGTAGAATGTATTTAAGGATTTATGAATCGGATCCTTGAAAAGGCCTTACTTATCCAAGAAATTCAAATGGAGAGGCATTCTAGCACAGTGAAAGGACGAGTTTCAACAAGTAAAAAAGCAGATAAAGTAAACGTTAATTGACATTTTCAAAATTACATCGTTCTCATACGTATACGTAGAAACTGCATGAAGGCGACATATTAATTCCAATGCGGGTAGCGCGTGTATAAAGAGTTACAGGAATTCATTCCAGAAGAAGTGCATGTGATTTTAAGTAACAATTGAAGAATAGGCTTCCAAAACGTGCTGGGGTTGTGAACATCCAACCATAACTTTCGATATTCTGTCATCTTGCAGCAAATTTAAGAGAGCATACTCTTGAAGCTTGACTTCTTTTGGAATTTCATAAGGTGTTACTCCACTTCCTCCGCTAATTAATTGCGCTCTTGTCGTTTTTGCTATAGCATGTCTAGCTGCTGCTCCATGAGCCGCAAAGAATGTTTGCAATACCATTGCTGATTCCTCATCAAGTTCTTCGAACGTGTCATGAACCATCGGTATGACTTTGGTCGACAGATCATTTTCATATGCCTCAAATGATCGCATTGTGTGAAGACTCAAATCAAGGTCCGCAAGCATTGATTGAAGCAGTCGACAACCTTCGAGCGTTTCAATTTCCTCTGTTGTCAACTTACGATCACCATCCTGTTCTATCTCTACCAGTTCCTCTGCGTCGAAGTGACCCATTGCTGCGTTTAAACTAGGTGCATAATGTGCTGGGCATTCAGGTATTTTATGTGTCCACTGCGTTTCGCCGTTCATATTGGTCAATATATTGTAATCAATCAATTTAAATGGGAATCCAGATCCAACACCGCCATCTGGATAACATGTTAGAGGCCTGCACGAGATGATATCAATATCAAACATATCACTTTGTTTGCACTTATTTTCTACCTTTTCGGCAACTTGTAATCCATTTCTTTCTAGTAGATTGATCGGAAGCTGGATATCTGATAGCGCTGAAGACTTCAAAGGTTCACCATTTGAATTCGTTAGCGCAGCTACTGTGTCCAAAACTAGATCAATAGATAAATGAAGAGGATGCTTCGGTGATAAACAGAGGCCATTGCTACTTATACCATAAGACTTAATGTGCGAAGCTGAACTTGCATTTTCAAGCGCGTTGAAAGAACTTTTGAGAGACAACATCTTTTCCTCTACGTTTTCTGCATTTTGCAATTGTACTTCTGGATTATGAAGCAGAATAACAACATCAACATTTTCGTTTTGATTCAAATCAGAACATTTTTCCAGCACAGTATTTAGATGCTCCTCCGATGTGTTGTAAATACCAACCAATCGCCCATTTTCCTCGATAGGTATGTCACCAGCATAAACAGCATCACCTTCTCCTCCAATATTTCGATACCCAAACTGAGTAGTCAGGATCACTTTCTTGTCAACGTTCCATTTAGCAATGGCATTCGAAACTCCCTCGAAAGTTGACTGATCGGTATTCGGAAGCCCAATAGTAACGACCTCGTCTTCCGAATGCTGCACTGGCAAACTCAGCACTTGTTGAATAATTTGATCCATGTTAGAAATCGCCTTCTCCGGTATTCGTATGCCAATTTTATTCCCAATGCTGGAAAAACGTCTCATCGACGACGACACAAAGTGCCGTCGGAATGCACTGCGTGCTGACTCCAGAAACAAGACGCTACCACCTCTGGATGCCATCATCCTCGTCGTCACGTGTGGCATCGCGAATATTCGTAAAACTCAAATCGAATCCTACACCAATCTATTCCACACCCAACCCAATCTGAAAAAAACAGGTTTCAAAAAAAATGGTCTTTCCAAAGCATCCATGCGTCTTTGCAATCGTTAGATCAGTCAGTACCAACAACATGTGATGACCCAACGAACATCGTGAGAGATATATGTGGATATCCTTGACGCCGCGTTGCGCATCGCATAAAATCCTACCTCAGTGAGTGACGCCCCAAGGGCTCATCATGACGACGTCAAGTGATGACGGACCGGATGTCCTACCAATACTTCCAAAATGCATTGCATCGATTCATAAACTCGCTCGGGGGGTTCGGCAATGTTCATTGGAGGTTCAGATTGAAATATATCAGGATTCAGTTGCGTTTCTATGTTACCTCAAGGAGGATGTTGCGAGGTAAGCATGTCATCCACGGGTTATTTATGTTAGAATATATGTATTCCGCTGAAATCGTAGTGGCTTTATTTCAATTTGAAATTGTTTCTCACAAATTTTGTATTTCGGTGTAAATTTAGGGCGCGCCATGTTGGGAACGTTAGCGAGTTGAAGGCAGTTGACGCCGTGATCAACAACTTGCCACTACAGGAATCTCTTATCATAATACTGGCGGGTAAAGAATATGTTGATGGAGTTGCCTCAGAGGCCATTCTTCCGCAGGTGCAGAATGAAAGCAAAAGTGTTAAAAAACGTTCGGCTTCCATTGAGAGCGAATCTGTACCAATAAAACGCCAAAAGAATTCTCAAAGTACCACGGGTCCTTCGCTTGGCATTGCACGACAGACGTCTTTCAATACTTTATCAAAAGGCTTGGAATTATTCAATACTCAATTGTTCGCAGCCGTTGTTCTTTTTGCATCATTTCGCTTTGTTGATCAGTGGCCTTCCCTTTTTGTGGAAGCTTTTGCCGAGGATCTATTTGGAGCACGGTCATGGGTAGATGATGAGCGCTGCTCTGAATTCGTTTCAAATATTCGATTACTTCTTCAAAATGAGACGAATGAAATCATTCTTCCTGGTACTCTAGAGCAAGCAACTGTTTTGAGTTCGACGTTCGAAAAAGGAATATCTGGTATTGATTTGTCCTCAAACTCTTTGGAGCACAATCATACTGCTAACGAGGCTACATCCAAGAAAGATAAACGTCAACCAAAAACTGACGAGGGAAAAGTTTCTTCAGATGAATCAGATTCTGGCGATGAAGAAGTCGTTGAGTTATTTTCGTCATCTGTTCGCAATCTTCCTCCAGCAAAGAGTGCGAATATTAATGAACCAAAAAATGTTGAAATATCTTCAGCCTTGTCAAATCCCGGTGATGAAAAGGTAATGGAAGAAACAAAGGTACGAGAAATCAATGGAAACGATGGAAATTCCGAAGGAATGCAAAAAGTAGCAGAAACGCAAACTATTACTTCGACTTTCGATGTAGGTACAAAGATTCAAACAATCGTCGAGGGAAACCTGCCAAGTACTAAAGCACTTTCGGAGTCCGTAATGAACCGAATATATGCAGTCAACCTACAGTCCACATTACATATTCGACAGAGATATATTGGACCAAATAGATCGCTGTCGCTAAAGCTCATTGAGGGGGCTTTGTTAAAGAGACTTCAGTCACAAACCAAGCAGAGTAACACAAAACTGCTATCATGCCTTCCCAATTTTCTTCAAGCTTTGCCTAGAATACGGCTCATCATTGCACAAAATTTAGAGGCATGGCTACATTCACCTGCCCTTGCTGATCTAGCTCGTACTTTATTTTCCAACCTCGTGGAAAGTTTGGAGAATATAGATCCACCTTTGCCCGAAGACTTAAATGTTATTTCTCTCGTATTATCTTTCAAAGTCAAATCAATTCAAGTAAGTTATCGATCGTTATTTCTGTCGGAATTATACCTTTACTTATATTACGAAACACAGTTTACTATGCAGTTAAAGAGAATTATGCGCATAGCTGAACGGATACCAACGTTTGGTGTAGCACTTCATATGTTTTTGTACTTGTTTCAAGGAGAGCTAAATGACATAATGGATCAACCTCTTCTTTCAAAAGGACATATTTCTGAAAAGCAGCGCATGTTCGCATCCATATACACGACGCTGCCTCGAATCATTGCCTCTCGTGCGTTTGTATCAGTGATAATGAAGGTTTCTTTGTCGAGAAAGTTTCCGAGGATTTTGGTCATTGATCTATTTCGTAATTTGTCCAATTTCATTGGAACAAATTTCGATGGTTTATCGATGGTTCAAGAAATTATTGCCTTTTCACAGCAACATGGGCTTGATGAATGTAGCTTAACTTTTTCGTACGACTTAGCTGCCAGATTAATCCTCGAAAGCTTCCTCACTATGGCTCCATTAAATGATGAAAGCTCCAACTTAATTACTCCTGAGCAATCGGAATCGTTTCAAAGCACTTTAATGTCCGGGAAAAAGATGGCACTAAATTGGCTGGTGGGCACTTATGCGAAGGGCTTTATTCCTGTCGTCGTCAGTGTAGAAAATGGTCAAGTTGGAAACGTAGATACATTGAGTAATCATGATGTTGAATTGCAAGGTAAACTGAAGAAACGCAATTTTGAAGAGAAAGCTGTCGTGAAAAGCCCAGCGCTTAACTTTCAATCAGTACTATCTGGAAATCGATTATTTTCCACTTTTCATGATTCGGACATGATCTTGCAGAGATTTTGCATAACGATAGAAAGAGTTTTATTTTTGAGCTGCACACCAGATTTGCGTGACTTCTTGTGCTCCAACTCTGAAACCTCAACAGACCTTGCAACTGCTTCGAAAGGAATATATGATCGTTTAGATATGTGTATGTCATGCCAAAGTATGCTCGACGATGAAATGATCCAAATGGTTTTGAATTCGGCCTTATCCCATGAAAACCGCCTTACGCCTTCTGTTGCATTGGGACTCATCGAGGCGCTGGTGGGAAAGCATGCAGGAACTGGGGGAGAACTTCAAATCAAGGATTGTGCAACTATATTCAAATTATACGACTTGACCATATATAACCCGCCAGCAGAAGTTGCGGAAAAAATTTCTTATCCGGGCGATTGGTGGCGTGTCACCATCTTAAATTTGGTAAGTAGGATATGTCCACAATACCATGCTTAAATAAGCTTCTAAACAAATTTTAGATTTTTTGCGCCTATTGCGACGATATAAAAACGACAATTTGGAATGAACATCCAACGTTAAAGGCCATTATAAAGATGATCACGTCGGGAAGATTTCGCTTTCCGACCATCGACTGTGATGAAAATTATCATGAATTAATGAAGCAAGACGAAATCGCAATAAGAAATAAGGTTTGCTTTTTCAGTAGCGTTGTGATGACCTGTATAAGTTTTTCTTACTTTCGATGTTTTTTAGGAGGCGAAATTGGCAGCATCACTATTCCTCCCTCTCGTTGCCAACCCAAAAAAATTGAGCATTGCGTCTCAAACCACAAGGGAAAGTCAAGGAAAAAGGTTGTCAGCTCGCCAACGATCTCAGAGAGAAAAGGCTAAAGCCAAACAACGCGAAAGGAAGGAAGCAGAAGCCCGCGCTGGTAAGTTACTTTCGCACTGTCGTCTATATCACCAGAAACGTGTTCATGCTTCAAGATCTAACACCATCTTTCCTTTATCTAGAGTCAGAGAAAATGGAACGACTTCTTGGCGAAGCGAGTCGTTCAATTATGTTGTTTGATCCTAGGTGCCCTGCGCGAAAACCCCCAAAGGAAGCGGTTGCTCTGATCTTATCAGCATCTGAAAAATTTGCTCTATACAAACAACTTCGGCAAAATCTGTCTCCAGACTTTTTGCTCTTGACTATCGGGGATTCTTCTCGAAAATCGATAGAACGTGCATATGACTGGTTTTTACCTATTATCGCATCTTGCCCAGAAATCATAAATCGTCTTCACTCAAGCGCTACCTGTTTTCTTTTACTGAAACATCACGAACATAATTCTACAGAAACAAATGGAATAAAAAGATCTTCATTAGATGATCTTGCATTACCTCTTCTTGATCATGTAAGGGGTTGTCTTTCTGGCGACTTAGGCGAAACAGAAGCTTGCCTTGCAGCAGATTTGTTGATGAAGGAAATGTCTTCGAGAGCTTTTGATAAACGTCAATGTGCACGAAGCGTTTTTGGGCAAGCTTTACTGCAATCGACCGAAAAGAAGCACGAACCTGTAAGTTCGTGGCTATCAGCACTCCAAGATACAAAATATGCGACTAAGGTGGTTCCAATCGCAATCAAATTTTTGGTAAGTGAAGATATCAAAAAAGTTGCTTTTCGTTATTATATTCTTAAGTCGAGTATCTCTATAGTCTGACGCTTTAGAGGTTGAGCGTGGAAATATATTAAGGTGGTACCTTATGTTTCTTCAAAAATATGCTGTTTTTCTGGCAAGAAATGGAATTAAAAATGAATTCGATCTTGTGTCGACAGTATGTGGATTGGTCTCAAAACGTGCGACAGTTATGACTTCAGTGATAAATGTCTATTCAGATTTACGCGAGATGGTACTCGCAAGTATCAAGACAGAATTCACTGATAGACTTTATCATGTTAGCACGTCAAGAGAGAAGGAATGTGAATCTATAACTATCTATTTTGGTGAGGACCGTAACTACACGGAGATTCCAAATGCACTTCTGAAAACAGGAATATCGTTGATTAGTTTTTGGAAAGAGAAGAACGGGCATGAAGAACCAAGTGACGAAATTATATCTTTTTTAGTTGACTTATTAATCGGAGGGACTCGGAATTCTCAGAATGAAGATAGAGGTGCTGCTGGAGCTGTTTTTTCAGGGTCGAAGAGGAAGGCGGTTTCAGTTGACCAGGTATGATCGGCTTCCTTATTGCTGTAAAATATACATACATATGCAGATCTGATTATTGTCATTACAAACTTAGTGGGTGATGTTGGTGAAGGCACAATGTGCATTCATTGCGAAAAAGGCCGCATATAGCGCGCCAATATCGTGCCTTCCGAGGCTTTGCTTGTGTTGTGGTCTCCATCCGGCATCATTTTTGACGATACTTGAGAGACTCGACCGACTTGGAAGTTCGTCTGAAGATAGAGATCGCGCATTTCTCGATACGATATCCTCGTCGACAGCTTATTCTAGTAACCGGCGATCTTTGTTGACAAAACTTTTGGGTAGAATTCAAGCATATTCAAGAATTTTTGAAGTAGATATTAGGAAGAATCTATTTCTGTGTTGGCTTGAGGGAATTGTATCTTCTTTTCGAGAACCTTCCCAAAAGAAGAAAAAAGAGAATTGCACTTTGCACGACATGAATGTTGAAGAGATGAACGATCAACTAACTTCTATTTTTCTTGGTCATGGACATGTTATCGGAGAAAGTACAGAGTGGACGATTAATAATGATGGAAATCAGGTATTGTCAACGAGTATACAAAGCGAAAAGGGATGCAGTGTTACAAATGTGGACGAAATCACGAATGTGGCCGAAAGACTCAAAGATGCTTCTAAAAGCAAGAATCTGAAAAACTTTCAAAATTGTTTAAGGCAACTTAGTTTATTTCTTGAACCATACATTTTTGACATTGGAACAGGAACACGTCAAACAGAAGTGCTTATTTGTTCTGCGGCTTCTAAGATTTTGAAATGTTGTACACAAGCCTCTGATTTTGTAAAAAAGACGAATTTTTTATCAATTTTGAACATGTTACCAACTGTGACAAGATTTTATGGCGATCCAGAGTTATGGAAGGTTATATTTTCGTCTTCGGAAGAAGGGGGATCTTTTTGTCAGCATACGCGATTAATTTTCTTATGTGCTTGTACTGATAATTGGAGTCAATCTCACCTAAGAAAGTGTCAAACGTGGCTTTTAGAAGAATGGAATCGAACTCATAACGGGCTGTGTCCTAGTCTAAGTCTCGCATTTTTTGATAGAACTTCTTTGGCTAATGATAAAAAAGATGACGAGATGCTTACTTTTTTTGTGGAATCGCTTGAAAAAGCATCGGCGTTCATGACTTTGATCATTTGTTGCGCGAAGTCTGACAGCATCCTACTAAGCGACCGAGATAACAATGATCTGCCTAGCTGGTTCACTTTCCTTGCTATTTTTTGCAAAATAAACAAACAATGCTGTAAATTAGCCATTGAGCGGCTTGACAATGAAAATTCTAGAAATTGTTCGACTTCTATTTTCCGGTTATATACTATGCTACCATGTTCACTTCTGTTGGACGATATTCCAATGAAACAAAGGCTACTTGCACTTGCTTCAGAGTACAGAGAGGAATGGAGAAGTTGGCAATGTCCGCTAGACGAACAAGTTATCGAAATGCTGCGCAATTTGGAAAAAAATGGGTTACAAGCGTTTACTAATCTTTCAAAGCTTCACCCTCTAGTGGTAGTGCGGCACTTTCCTCGAGTTGTTGAAATTCTTGAAACTGATGGAACCGCTGTTTCCAGAGGTAGCTGCAAAGAAAGACGCGGCCGTATCTACGCCGAATCATCCCTTCATGGTACACTTATCAACCAAAATTTACTGACAAAAATCAAAGTTCGTCATTGGGGATACGATTTCACGGAATCGGTGTGGATATCAATATTGGCTTTAATTTCAGCTCTGCCCAAAGAAGTCCTTTGGAGTCATGTAGCTTTAATTATGGGAGTTACCGACATTCTGAATCAATATTTAAAACTTATATCAGGTCAATCCTTGCTCGCCCAGGAAAAGAACATTATAAGAATTAAGGCTCAACTTCAACCGCTCCTGCTTTCATTCAAGACTTCAAACGAACATGGATGGGACGTGTGGTGTAGCAGCTTTATTGATGACATCAAATCTCGTGGTAAGGTCAACAATATCCTTAAATGGCCATGCGAAATAAAGGTTCATTGAATGTCGATACAATATCTCCCGGATCTCCTTTTCCATCAAAATTTGGCGACCTTGCTCACGAAGAATGCTGCATTCTGGACTAAATTTTTACATACGAATCGTTTCTTCTTTCTTATGTGTTTAGAACTGGAGGTATGCCATCAGGCGAAACCTTAATTTTATTTCGGAATTCATGAAAAGGAATTGCCTGTTTCAGCCCATTCGTGCAATGACTACAGAAAACATTTCTAATCAAAAAGTTATATGATGAAAGCGAATCGAATATGCCACACACAAGATGTTATGTAAAACGAAATCATCTTTACACGCCCCAAGAATTAAAGTTACTTTACTTTAGTATTGGATGTATTAGTCATATATTTTGATAGCAAAAATAATTGTCAAGTAAAATTGTGCGTAACCTGTTAACACCTTTGCATTATTTTCATGAATTGACACTGACATCTTTCAGTTTCACTACTTTGTTTCCGAAAAAACAAACGAAAACATAGAATAGCGAATAAAGTACTGGTCAATCTTCAAGCATGTACATTAAAATTGCTAAGTATAAAAGTGCGCATATTGCTCGAAACCAGGTGGTGGCATGCCTTTTTGACACCAATTATCTGGTTGCTTTTCTAATTTCTTCGTCTTCATATTCAAACCAACCATGACTAGGTAGAAGTCAACAAATCAGTATACTTATGAATCGAAAGAAAAAGTTTTGAGTATTACTAACCTAAGTAATCTTCCAGTTTTCTTTCTGTTCCCATTGAATACTTGTCAATGTGAGTAAGAATCGTTTGTGGCCTGATAAAGTCTGCCTCACTCTCCGGATAATTCAACTGCGATTTCACTCGTTGTAATACTTCAAGTTCGATGAGCAGCCAAAACTTTAAACTAATAATAGGCACTCTTGAATGATTTACTTACCTAACATTTGAAGAGGGTTGTGGACTCCGTAATGAAACAAACGATGCACGCTCTCCCAAAATTTAGGCTTTTTCCTTCGAAAGTAAATATGACTATTCACAGAAAACGAGTGCAAACAAAATGTCAGTGGTGTCAACATTCACAATATTCTTAAATATAATCTTACCCCACAACACTAGTGCGAGGAGAGTAAATATCATACCCTGATGTCCACCTACGACAAAAATTAATGAGATAAGAAAAGGTTAAAGGATGATTTCTTTAAGAAACTTACATACGGGCTGACATGATAATTTCTTCTCCCATGAAAATCCAAGGTAGAAAAGGATCTGCGACAGAATATTTATTATCAACAGAAACGAAAAAAATAGTTGACATAAAATATTTGAGTTGAAAACGTACCAAAGGGCACCTCGGACAAAAATGATGAATGTGCAACAAAATATCCAGCTGCGATATATGGGGCAAATTTCGGAGTATCCGTATATTTACCTGCACTTGTCATACCAAGTCTGATGATTTGATCTTCCAGGTCAGAATCCGCAAAGTCTGAACTCATCAAAGAAGGTTTTTGAGAGACGGAAATTGTTGCGCAAAAGTCAGTTCACCTTACCTGCCCCACACAGTCGCGATTGAGAACCAGCCCGCTGAAGTTTCTCCAAATTGGATGAGTCGTCGGGAGGATAGTGGCTAAGCACTGGTTTCTCAGTAGGAGCTTTCCGAAGCATCTCAACAGATATTGCATCCCAATCTTGCAAGAAGGTCATATGCGCATCAACCTGCATATACCATTCTTCTCCATTCCATAGTTTTGAAGCAAAATATCGTGCTGCGTAAGGTCCCAAACTTTCATCCTCTTCAATGAAGAAATTTCTCACTCGGCCGGCAGCACAGTGTTCACGACCAACTTCCGACTCACAAAATAATTTATAGCAATCATCGTCTGGTGGGACCTTTTCAGTTCGTCCAAATTTATCAAGAATTCCACCAATACAATCCTAAATAAGTATATAGCAATAGATGTGCGAAATCATAAGTCAAAGAAGGAGCCTCGTCAGGACCTGACATAAACACAACATGCGTAGACAGACCTTCACACAATTTTGCTGAACCAATCCAGTAAACAACTTATCCGGATATTTAGCCTTTTCATACGCCCACTTAATAGTATTGAAACAATTCTCATCCCTATAAGTCGCAATGGACAAAAATACTGAACCATCTTTCCTCCTTTTCGGCATCCTCTGAAGATACTCCCTATCCCACGGGTACAAAACTTCTAGGGTATAGTCATGATAAAGCTTCCAAACCTCCTTATACGAATCCTGCTTATGCCCCACGAATCTTTCATGAAGTCCACGAATATACTCATTAAAAAATGTAAGAATCTCTTCAATACTCATCGCCTCACTCGAATACACAGGAGCATCCGGATCGATCATACCCACATCCGGTTCATCTGGATCTTCCCCCATTTTCACTTTCGAAGCAACAGCCTTGCTACCTCCTCCTCGAAGTATCTGTTGGCGAGCATGTAACGAGTTACTATTTCCATGATCGAGATTCAGTTCGTTGTGATTTATTTGGTAGACGGAAAAGATAGTTAAGAGCACGAGTGAAGTTAGAACGCAACAAAAACTTCCTACGATGCATTGTACGACATCGAAATCTCTACTACGAGAATTGCTCCTCGGTGGATTGAGTATGGTCATCTCCTCCTCCTCCTCCTCCGTGTTGCTTTGAGATTGTTTTGGTGTGTTGTTAGATGTTGCAAGGGTGGTGTGGTGTGTCTTTTCCCATTGGAAGTAGATCTATTATTAATAATATGGGAAATGAGAGTCAAACAAAAAGGCTGAACGACAGGTGTCGTCGCATTGGACAGCACCGGACACACTATTTGGCTACATGTACATACTGAATGTTTATGTATCATCATCACATAATTAGGAATCTCAATCCTAAGATGATATATATTTTAGACGTGATATAGATATATAGCTTAATGACAAAATTGACTCTTCAGCTAACTTCCAATAACATCCGTTACTATACGAAGAGAGGATCCTTCCATTGTTTCACCCCCACCATCACACTTTTTCACACAAAGTAGTGAGTGTGTCAGGCCAAGACGACCATGACGAACACGACACCATGATCCCTCGAACCCGCACCCGCACCCTATCTCAATTCATTCATCGTCAATTAACGCACATTCATCCCCCTCCTACAAGAAGAAGGACTAGTTCGAGTGTCCTACCACCACCACCATTGCTTGCCAACGGCGATGCTAGCATCCTCCGTCCGCAAAGTGACGAGGATGGAAAGAATTCTCCGATGAATCAACTGTCGGCCAAACTCCCTAAAACCTATCAAATCGAGCATCCCTTTAAATTAAAGGATCTGTTTCAAAGTTATTGTATGGATCATAAGGGTAGTGGAAAGCGTTTGTGGAGAAGTGCGATCGTAATGGATGATGGGAGTCAGAGTGACAATCTATGTTTTTCGTCGGTTCCATATGGTGATCGCGGCATTGATTATATTGTGGATGAAGATACGGGTGAATTGTGGTTTTGGAATAAGAAAATGTCTGAACATGCTGCTGCTCAAGCGGTTTTGGCTGCGATTGACGGTATGGATGGGGGAGGAAGTTTGATCGGGATTGAGAAGAAAACGAATGAAGAATCTTCACGAGATGATCACGTGCATACAAGAGAATCTTTGAAAGGGGTAGAAAAATCACAATCACTTGAATACACAGGTGTGTATAAACGATATCATGATCAAATCAAGAAGGCGCTTCGAAATATCAAAAATGAACAGCTCAACGTTATCCAGGCAATAAGACTTTGCTTGCGCGATGATGACGAATACTTCAAAAAAACTATTGTTCTCGCCCTTGGAAATGACTTTGATGATGAGTTAGGGAAAGGAGAAAATAATCTACTTGTTCAACAATGCCGATCATTGTTTCGGGACTCATTCACAGGTTTCAGTAAACTTCTTGCTGAAGAATCTCCATCACTGTGGCGTGGCTACTCAGACGTACTTGGCATCTACCACCCAACCCTTGACATGTTCATAGACCGACACCGAGACAAACTCGACCCTCTGTCTATACCATACGACAATTTAAAAGCGATATTATCTGATCTGATTGGTTCTTATAACCAACTTGAATATTTACTAGACTTACTTTCGAACACTGGATTGGCTCACCCTTCGGCAGCAAAGTCCTTTAAACAAAATCTAGAAAATATCGATACTTTGAATAACATCGAAGAAATATTAAAGGAAAAGAAGCAGCTTGCAAAGATACGTAAAGCTAGTTTGGTTGAAGCTCAGCTGGAAATGAACGAGAGAGAACGCGAATTTAAAATGCTTCAATACGAGAGTGAGCTCGCGGAGGTTGATCAACATTATAGGGACGACTTAAAGGTCCAACAAAAAGAAACGAATGGCGAGAATTTTATATCTACAGCTCTTTCTTCTGTTCTATCTTTCTTTACACCCGTCCCAAGTTCGGGAAGGGACAAAATAATCACGGGCGGGAAAGAGAAAGACAGTCGAGATTCAAAATCGACCGCAAGAGAGTTTCGTAAAGAAATAGGGAAGTTTAAAAATGAAGTTCAGTTAAGGTTTCGAGCTTACAAAACGGTTAAGACAAGTGTGAAAAAAGTCACGGAGATGAGAGAAGACATAAAGAAAAACTTGTGTACGGAAGATTTTGACATCATGGACAAGAATCTTCTCGTCGCAAAGGAGCTTCTCTCCCAAACTCATGCAGCTTATTTTGCACAGCTTCACAAGAATTCTATTGAACAGTTCAGTATGATTAATTCCAGAACTAACTTAACAAAACCGCATGATTGGTTCCTTCGCGCTCGTCTCATGGAAAGAAAAATCATTTTTCACGGGGGGCCTACAAATAGTGGGTAAGTCTATTTGAAGTCGATTATAATACTTACCATTCATTATTTACCTTGAAATAAAGAAAAACTTACACAGCTCTTGAGGCCCTTCGGAACTGCAAGAAAGGTCTATATCTTGGGCCCTTGCGGTTATTGGCTGGCGAGGTTTATGAAACTCTTACTTTGAAAGGAACCTACACCAACCTCTTCACTGGTCAAGAATACCGGGATGTCCCATTCTCTACTCACACAGCAGGTACAATGGAGACTTGTCCGTTGGATGAGAATTTTGAAGTTTGCGTTATCGACGAAATACAAATGATCAGTGACGAGGACCGTGGTCATGCCTGGACTAAAGCTCTTCTTGGCATTAGAGCAAAAGAAATTCATGTCTGTGGTGGCCTTGAAGCTAGTTCCTTAGTGAAAAAGATTGCAGCTGACTGTAATGATACATTTGAATTAAGGACATATTCTAGATTTGCGGACTTGAAGGTAGAAAATAAAAGTATCGCCCAAACTCCATCGCAGTCAGGTTGCTATAAGCAAGTGAGTCTTATAGTAGAAATACACTCTTACACCAAACCTCTTCTAATACCTTATGATTCAATAGGTTCAGCCTGGAGATTGCGTGGTTTGCTTTAACAGAAAGGATATCTTCAGTATTAAACGAGAAATCGAAAGATCGACGAATTTAAAATGCTGTGTCGTTTACGGTGCCTTACCACCTGAAACGAGGACATCCCAGGCCAGATTATTTAACGATCCAGAGTCAGGGTAACTATCAGATTTACTCGTGGTGATACATATTTCAACATCTCATCTTAAATATATTTAGATACGATGTATTGGTTGCCAGCGATGCAATTGGTAAGGTTTGCAAGTTCAAACGCTCCTACTTTCGAAAACTGATATACACTTTTGACATTTATTTAGGTATGGGTTTGAATCTAAATATAAGGCGCATTATTTTCAATACATTGTTTAAGAGCGATGGTGAAAAAATAATTCTTCTCAATCCGTCTGCGGTGAAGCAAATAGCTGGGCGTGCGGGGCGCAGAAACTCGCCTTATCCAGAAGGTGTAAGTTAAACTTGGCATAACTTCTATCTTTCAAACGTAATCCTTATTATCCATGTGTAATAAAGCTGGTTACGTGTCGTGATCCGCGAGATCTAGCGTATATCAGAAATTGCATCGATGGTGTTGTGCCATCAATTAGTAAGGCTGGCCTTATGCCGACTTCTGGTCATATGCAGCTTTTTGTTGAAGCTTTGAGTAAATACACCCCTGATGCTGATACTTCTGATATTCATGTGATTTTTAAACAATTTAATGAGATGGCAAGAGTGCAAGGAGACTATTTTCTTTGTCGTCAAAAACAGATGCAAGTGATTGCATCAATGCTGAAGGTGATTCCTTTGGACTTAAGTAGCAAATATACGTTATCCATGTGCCCAGTCAATACGTCAGATACGCGGGCAATGGACGCAATCAAGAGATTTGCAATCAAGTTGGCTCTTGGAGAAGCAGCTGGGGTCAAAGTTCGAATCCCTTCGACGAGACCGAATACGTTTGACGATTTGACGCTCCTCTGTGATTGTCATCACGAACTTGAACTCTTTTTGTGGTTGACTAACAAATTTCCTGGAAACACGGTCGAACAACAGACTTCTCAAAGATTAAAGTTGCATGTGATTCAGCTTATCAATGCTAGGCTTATAAACACTGATGATTTAAAGCACGAACATAATTACGTTGACCGAGACGCTCGCTTACGTAGTGCGTGGGAAAACACTAGTCGAGATGAAAGCCATGTCTCTTTATACAATTCAGAAACAACTACGACACCAAAAGACGTTACGAGTACGTACGAAATGGTTGCTTAGGATGTAGCGCTATCTTTACATACTAAGTTTTGCAGAATAGTCATTTACTTGGGAGAGTGAGGCGCGAATCTATCCAATCATACGAATTTCCAACTCAACATCATTTAAAAAAAAGAATAATTATTTTAATCTCTCTTTTTCGATATGTTCACAGTTTCTACAAGGAAACTACCGACCAAACGGACCGTCACGAAAACTCCTCCCACAATACTTATTAAGTTCGCTAGAAAAGACAAAAACCCCTCACGTTCTTCTGTATGTCGAACCTCAAGTGGCTGGAAGTCATACATAAAGGATATTCCTGGAAGCGTGTTGGAGCTTCTCGAAGCAAGTGTTGCTGGGTTGACGAAATGGCGTGAAACAGAAACTACGTGGAATAAGAGAAAGGTTAATTCCACAATAGGGTAAAGGCGCTCAATTTCATTTGAAAAAATAGGACTTACTTTGAAACATATTTCTCGTCTTCCTCCAAAACGGTTTGTACTTGGTTGGGATCAACTTTATGGAAATGGAAGCAACTAGAGATCTTTCTTAATTATAGGTTGATGAAGAGGCAAAGAAGGCAAATTAAATCTTACCTCCAAGACCAGATTGATTAGAGACAACTTCTCGAACATCCCTCAATGGATGATGAGAAAACACCGCTGTCTTTCCAAAATCAACTGTGTGGATATAGTGCGTAACATTAAAACTTTTACCAGTTTGAGATGACCCTCCAGCAAACGGGTCATAAGCTTTCTTATCATTTTTTTGATGCCGTTGGGTCATATGGAACATTGCGTTCATTAGTATGACTTGCCACGATGATCTAGCAACGCTAACTCCAAAACTTCCACTAACTTTGGGGACTGCAAACTTCCCTTGAATCGTGCATCCGTCCTCCGCTTTCGTGTCAAGTGCCACTTTAAGTAATTCCTCTTTATTAGGAGCCCTAAATGTCACCGCATTCTTTCCATGCATCCTACGAAAATCTTCCCCACTTGCACCATTATGAAATATATCCAAATCTTGGCATTTAATATGTGGAAATGTAACATGCAAGTGCAAAATAATGGGAGAAGCATTGCGAAATTTTCCTCGACCGTCCACATTCAGCAGCAACGAGGGATGGGCTCTATTTGCAATCAAAGCTTCCAAGGATCGAAATCGATCAGGAACGGCAATAGTCAAATGATCCGACACATTCAATTCGAAATAGAGATAGACCTGAGAGAGGAACAATACAAAAGTCACAGATGCTGCTACGATAGAAATAATGGCACCAGTTATGGTCTTTGTGCGAAGTCCATCGACTTGCTTTTGGAATAAATCGTACCCGGCATATCGCATTGTTGTCTCGTTATGGTCATAAATATATAAAGTGTGGTTTCGACCAATTGGTTGCTCTAGAGTATTATTTTTGTAGTAGTAATGATACCAACATTCAACTTGTTTTGTTATTGCCGGTACAAATGATATTCTCATCTCATGATATATGTAACATGAGAGTGGTTGCAAAAAAAAATGGATTAGTTTACTTATTGAATTTATGTTCAGTAGACTTTTATTCGTGGATGTGCCGGTGACCGGCATATTTTCGGAAAGTTGCACTCCAAACGGCACATTTTGGGAAT
>Ga0209092_10001413_pt1 | contig 23451 bp, 15 predicted proteins | sample FraStrMetagenome_FD_187446 | JGI IMG/M metagenome (GOLD analysis project Ga0209092, IMG submission 187446) | Marine eukaryotic phytoplankton communities from Arctic Ocean - Fram Strait ARC3M Metagenome (SPAdes) (version 2) | ecosystem: Environmental > Aquatic > Marine > Oceanic | place: Fram... | reverse complement strand
CGTCGCTGCTGCACCGTACCACATTGTACCTGATGTAACAAAAGCAGCAAAGAAAACAGCTGCAATACTACTTGATAACACAGTTTCAATGTTACCCATTCGTAATGCACGGTATAAACGTTGTGGTGGACGAACTGTAAGGTGGAATACACCTGCAAAGATACCAAAAATACCAGCAGCAATATGATGCGCTGCAATACCACCAGGATTGAATGGGTTGAAACCATCAGCACCCCAAGACGGAGCTACAGGTTGTACTTTTCCTGTGATTCCGTATGCATCTGAAACCCAGATACCAGGACCGAATAAACCAGTTACGTGGAACGCTCCAAAACCAAAACATGCTAGTCCTGATAAGAATAAATGAATTCCAAAGATTTTTGGTAAATCTAATGCTGGTTCACCAGTTCGTGGATCACGGAATAATTCTAAATCCCAGTAAACCCAGTGCCAGATAGCAGCTAAGAAACACATACCTGATAAGATGATGTGTGATAAGGCTACACCTTCAAAACTCCAAATCCCAGGATTTGAAACACTTTCACCAGTAATACTCCATCCACCCCAAGAATCTGTGATTCCTAAACGGGTCATGAACGGCATAACAAACATTCCTTGTCGCCACATAGGATTTAAAACAGGATCAGACGGATCGAAAACAGCTAATTCGTATAAAGCCATTGATCCAGCCCAACCAGCAACTAAAGCTGTATGCATTAAATGTACTGCAATTAATCTTCCAGGATCATTTAAAACAACAGTATGAACACGATACCATGGTAATGCCATAGTAATACATTCCTTAATATAAATAACGGTTTTTGACTTTCTTACAACTAAACTAAATAAAGATTAGCTAGTATAGTATTATAAGTAAAGATTAAAAAAATTACTCAACTTTAATTTTAAACATTCATCTCTAATGATGCTTCAATGAAATTTTAGAATAATAAAAAAAATATAAAGGTTAAATCAATTTGATAATGAACTTTTCAAAACGGGACTGACGAGACTCGAACTCGCAACTTCCGCCGTGACAGGGCGGTGCTCTAACCAATTGAACTACAATCCCAATATTATATTCTCTGAATACAGAAACCATAATCGAAATTCTGTCAAATGTCAATTATTTTACTTGACTTTTATTGACAAAGGAGAAACAGGGATTCGAACCCTGGGTACAATATATTGCACGATAGATTAGCAATCTATTGCTTTCGACCACTCAGCCATTTCTCCTAAAGAATTTTTAACAAAACTAGGCAAGAAATAGATGGCTCTGGTGGGATTTGAACCTACGACCTGAGGCTTATGAATCCCCCGCTCTAACCACTGAGCTACAGAGCCTTATACTATCCTTGTTAAAAAACAGTATAGCACAATTCTATTTTAAGTTTCAAATGTATTCGATTATTCCTCAAGAAAAGTTCTAATAAATCTTAAAAAACTCATCGAATACTAAAATAAATTACTAATTCTTTCCTATATACGTATAATACTGATGTACTTACGAATTATAGAATGACTTTATGAATGATTTTTGGAACAATATTTCTCGTTACCCACGATTTTTTATTAGCAGTGTAATCGGGTTAGCCTTAGTTATTATTACTCCGTTTCGAAACTTATTTAAAATTCCGAAACTACGAATTTTTGTAATCCTTTTTATTGTTGTAATCATTGGATTTTTGTACCTTGTTTTGAAAAACATGGTCGGTCTGTAGAATTCTAAACTTATACTACTGTATATTCTTTGATTGGGCCGAGTTGGATTTGAACCAACGTAACATTACTGTAACGGATTTACAATCCGTCTCCTTTAACCACTCGGACATCGACCCCTTTTAATTATTAACTATATCAAATTAGAAGAGAACTGTCAATATCTAAATAAATTTATAGTACTGTCGTTTAGTAAAGTTTGATGGGCAGACCAAATACTATGAATTATTTTGTCTGTCCATCAGAATCAAAAATTTGTTAAAGATAATGATATTCTATCATAGACAAGTGGGAAACAAACACAATGGTAATGCCAATTTCTAAAATTAGTTAGGATTGTACTTTTCGGTTTTGTCATAATCTTCAAATTTTGTTAAATATTGATTGAAGACAAGTTGTGTATTTCCAATAGGACCATTTCGTTGTTTGGCAATCGAAAGGTCGACGATCGAGGAACCTGGTGTTAAATTCGTTATAGGCTTTTGTTTATTTCGGTACAACATTAATACAACATCTGCATCTTGTTCGATTGATCCGCTGTCTCGAAGATCTGATAACATGGGTTTTGGATCTACACGACCATCGATGGTTCGGCTCAATTGAGATAAGGCCACTATTGGAACATTAAATTCACGAGCAATGTTTTTTAATTCTCGTGTTATGAACGAAATTTCCTGAGCTCGATTCCCAGTTCGGTTGTTTTTTGATAAAGGTTCCTGCATTAATTGTAAATAATCAATTACTACTAAGCCAATTTGAGGATATGTCTTGGACATTGTTTTCAATGTTTTGCGAACATCAGACGAACTTAAGGATGGTGTATCGTAGAGATGGACTGGAATTTTTCCGAGAATTCGCATCACTAAATCAATCTTTTTCCAATCGTCTGCATTTAACAGTCCAGTTTTAAATTTTGTTTGATCCAGGCGTGTTTCCATAGAAAGCAATCGATACATTAACTGTTGAGCTGACATTTCCAAACTAAAAAAAAGTACAGGTAACCGAGTCTTTTTTAACACATTTAATGTAATATTTAACCCAAATGCTGTTTTGCCCACGGAAGGTCGTCCCGCAATGATTATAAATTCAGATTTTTGAAACCCATCCGTATAAGAATCTAGTGCTGTAAATCCAGATGGGATTCCAGATAATTGACCAGGACGTCTTGCTTTTTGCCACAAATCATCAATAATTAAGCGCAATACTTCGGCACTACTTAAATCTTTTTTTTGCATTTGCAAATCAGTCATAAGTTTTCGAATTTCGGTATCAATGGCCAATAATTGTTCATATACCGAGAAATTCATTACAAATCCATTATCCACCGTTTTCAAACCAATTTTAATAATACAACGGCGAATATATTTTTGTTTTACTAATCGTATGTAATCCATCAAATAAACAAGTGTTGGAATCTCTTTTAGAAGTTCACTAATAACTTGCAATCCACCTACATCCTGGATAAGACCATGACACTGAATATAATCGGTTGTTGTTAGAAAATCAATCGATAAATCCGCTTGATGCATCTTTAGAAAGGTTTGATATAATTTTTGATGATTTCTGAAATAAAATGCATCGACTGGTAAATGTTCCATAATTACTTCCAGAGTTTGAAACGAGGTATCGCAATTTACTAATATACAAGTCAATAATGTTTTTTCTAATGTAAAACTATGAGGTAGTTGAGCTTTTAAATTCAAGATATTTTCTCGCTCATCATAACTGAAAAGAGATTGACTTTCATTGATTCGTTTACTAATTTTTCCCATTTTAAAATAATTCTGATTATTATTTTGATTAGTTAATTTTTGTCTATTTATCTAAAGATTATTCTTGTCTTGAAATTGTTGGAATTACTAAGTAATCTTGTAATTTTTCGGAATTATTTTTATAATTGTAGTATCTTATTAGCGCCCTTAGTTCAGTTGGTAGAACGCTAGTTTCCAAAATTAGATGCCGTGGGTTCAAGTCCTACAGGGCGCGCTTCTCTTTTCAAAAGAGGTTACGATTGAAAAATTAATACTGTTAAATAGAATTTCAAAAATTAAAAGATTTTATCTACTGAGATTATAAATATTGTACCGCAGTCTTACAGTTTTAACAAATTATAATCCAAAATTTCTAAATATCTTTTTCAGATTATACTACCACATTCTTATGGCTAAAAAAATTACTGCATTAATTAAACTTGCTTTACCTGCTGGAAAAGCAACACCTGCACCTCCAGTTGGACCTGCATTAGGTCAACATGGTGTAAATATTGCAGCATTTTGTAAAGAATACAATGCAAAAACGAATGACAAAGCAGGTTTAATTATTCCGGTTGAAATTTCGGTTTATGAAGATAGAAGCTATACGTTTATTCTAAAAACACCTCCTGCATCTGTTTTATTAGTTAATGCAGCGAAGATTAAAAAAGGATCTTCTACACCTAACTTAATAAATGTTGGGTCAATTACAAAAGTTCAATTAGAAGAAATTGCCAACATCAAACTACCAGATTTAAATACTACAAAACTGGAGAGTGCAATGAAGATTGTTGAAGGAACGGCCCGGAATATGGGAATCTCCATTGTAGATTAAATTAAACTTAGATAAATTTTTAGTGGAGAAGTTTATGCAAAAACTATCGCGACGTCATAAAGAAAATGTTGAGAAAACTAAAAATAAAATTTACTCAAATTTAGACCAAGCAGTTGAAGTTCTACAAGAAACAGCGACAGCGAAATTTGTAGAAAGCGTTGAATTACATGCAAATTTAAATATTGATCCTAAATATGCAGATCAACAATTAAGAACAACAGTAACATTACCACATGGTGTGGGAAAACAAGTAACAATTGCTGTTTTAACAAATGATGAAAACTTTGATGAAGCGACAAATGCTGGTGCTGATATTGTCGGTAATGAAGAATTAATTGAAAATATTACTCAAGGAAATATTGAGTTTGATCTATTAATTGCAACTCCAAACATGATGCCAAAATTGGCAAAACTTGGACGTGTGCTTGGTCCAAAAGGATTAATGCCATCACCAAAATCAGGAACAGTAACTAGTACCCTAACTGCAACGTTAACAGATTTTAAAAAAGGAAAATTTGAATATAAAGCAGATAAAACTGGAGTTGTTCATGCAACATTCGGAAAAGTAGATTTTACAGCAATTCAATTAGTTGAAAATTTACAAGCTTTCTATGATTCAATTGAAAAAAATCGTCCTTCAGGTGTAAAAGGTAAATACTTTAAGAGTTTATCTATTTGTAGCACAATGGGTCCTACTATAAAATTAGATTTCGAGAGCTTTGTCTAAGCGTTCGAAAATTAAAGTCATTTAACGACTATCCTATACAATAACTATAATTAAAAATTATTATGTCAGAAAAAATTACTCAAATCGTTGAAGAATTAAAAACTTTAACTTTATTAGAAGCGTCAGAATTAGTAGCACAAATCGAAGAAACATTTGGCGTAGACGCATCTGCCGCTGCTGGTGGAGGAATGGTTATGGCTGCTGCAGCACCAGCTGAAGAAGTAGAAGAAAAAACAGAATTTGATTTAATGTTAGACGAAGTACCAGCTGATAAGAAGATTGCTGTATTAAAAGTTGTTCGTTCGATTACTGGTCTTGGCTTAAAAGAAGCTAAAGAATTAGTAGAATCAGCACCAAAATTAGTTCAAGAAGGTATCGCTAAAGATGCTGCTGAAGAAGCACAAAAGCAGATTAGTGATGCAGGTGGTAAAGCTTCATTAAAATAATAAATTTTGTGGACTAGTTTTTAGAGTTGAAATAGTTTGGATAACGAATTTTAGAATCCAAATTATTTCAGTTATATCAGGAGTAATTTAAATATAATCTTTTTTAGTATAACTTAGGCTTTGGATAGTATTCATTAATTTGTGTTGCAAAGTCTTTTGCTCCAAATTTATTTTACCGAAAACGAGAATTAAACCAAACAAATAATTACAATTTGACAAAGAGAATTTAAAAATAACTACATAAATTAGTTGCTACGATGGACAAGATTAAATCAATATTCATAAGATGCATCTAATGGTTAATCTTTATAAGTGAGTCTTTAAATCAATCATTCTTTCAAATCTAAATTTTGATATTCGAATAATAAAAACAGTAAAAGGTCTTGAAAAATTATTTCATAGTCCCATGTCACCCATAGTTAAATAATTAAGATAATAATATTTAAAGATAATAAATAAATAGTTGAGATAAAAGAATTGGGTTGCCTGGGACTCGAACCCAGAACAAATCGGTTAAAAGCCGAGTACTCTACCATTGAGTTAGCAACCCTAAATAAATAATACCATAAAAATATCAAACTCGTAAAGTTTTTCTTCGAAATAGTTTTTAAAATATTCTAGTTTTTAAAATCAAACGAAAAGAATATTTTTACTTTATTAGTTTTTAAGTAAAATTATAAATAATATTAGTGGTTATTATATTACTTAAAATTTTATTAAAAAATTGATAATAAGGATTAAAAAAATGATTAATTGGCAAATTATAGGACAATTACTAGCAACAGGTGTTATTATGTTATCTGGCCCTGCAGTTATTATTTTATTAGCGTTAAAAAAAGGTAACTTATAATTTACTACCTATTTCACTTCGATCATCTATAAAAAAACTTAAAAAATACTTATGATAACTTTATTAACAGTTTTATTCGTTTTACTTTCATTAGCATTAGTTGTAACAGTTCCAGTAGCGTTAGCAACACCAGGTGAGTGGGAAAGTTCAAAAGAACTTTTTACTAATTTCTTTAAAGCTTGGGTTGGTTTAGTATTCGTAATTGCCACAGCTGATGGTATTACTAGTTCGATTTAAATAATTCGAAATTATAGTACAAACTATAATTTCGAGCTATTGAAACTCTTGACAAAATAAACGAACTTATATACAATATAGTTTAGAGACAACAAATTGATGTGTCTTAGATAGTATATCTAAGCGGGCATAGCTCAGTGGTAGAGCGCGACCTTGCCAAGGTCGATGTCGGGCGTTCGAATCGCCTTGCCCGCTTACTATTTTTATTAACTTTGTTGATGAAAATATTGCCCCCATCGTCTAGAGGCCTAGGACAGCTCCCTTTCACGGAGCAGACAGGGATTCGAATTCCCTTGGGGGTACTTTTTAATTTTTTAATTTCATCTAAAACTTGACAAATATCTATTTAAATATGATTATAGGTGTAATTTAAGAAAGTCTATATTTTAGTAAAGCAATTGAACCGGATTCAATTGTCAAAAATTTACACTTTCGAGATAAAAAATCTTGATAAAATAAATGTATGTTATATTCTCTTAGACTTTTATTCTTTTTAATTAACATTGATCAAACAACAATTTCAAATTGGTTTGATAATAATCTTAAAACTAAACCTACATTAGATACATGGCAAACTATTAACATAGATGATCCAGCCTATAAGTCAATTGAATCATTAAAGTTTCTTATAAATGATGTTTGGCAAGGCGTTCAAGATGGGTTAAAATTAACAGATATTGAAAATGTTATTTTCTTTCTAGTTTTTGTCCGATTTATTATTTTAATTGTTCGTTATAATTTAAAAACATCCACTTATATTACATGTATTGGAATTTTTGCAGGTTATCTATGGTATCGACACTTAATTGATATTATTACAATGTATAGCCAAATGTTAGTTAAAATACCTTATTTACAAAAATTAGGAATCAGTGCAATTGAACTAGATAGTAGTAGTGAAGCACTCATAAAGGCAGATGTAAAACTTGGTTCTGATGTTCATTGGTATGATGCTGGTAAATTATTGTATTATGGACTTATTCGAGGAATCATTCAAACTGATGCAGATACAGGACTTCAGTATTATATTGATCCAATTTCAATGATCATTTCAAATCTAAATGAAAGTGACAAAGCGCGTGTCCTTCCTTATTATTATAAGCTTTACAATACTATTATTCCACGTATATTTGAAACAATTAGTGCATTTTGGCAGCAATTATCTGGAGTTGCGGCGTACGCTGTCATTACTCGAATTGGGAAACGATATTGTCCTTACTTAATACGTTGGCATTGGACATTTTTATTAATCATTGGGTTCTTAGAACAAATTATAATCTTTTTCTTATACCGGGTTATGTATTTCCAACAAGCTGTACTAGAACCAAATATGATGTTTAGTGTTGTAACTCAAGCTGCTGGAAGACGGACCGTGACTGTAAGTGCCACTGATCCAAATTTATTATTCCAATTTAATTTATTAAATATTGTATTAGTATTTTTCGTTGTATTACATTTAGGTTCAATATTGTTTGGTTTGTTACATGCCGTTTGGGGACAATATTTTTATTTTCCTTTCTTGGTTGAAAATACAGAATTACACATTGGACCTCGTCCAAAAAATAGTGTTTATAGCGGTGGTCAAACCTCATGGCAAGATGAGAAACAAGCAAATACCCAGCGTAAATTTACAAAATTATGGTATGGTTGGTTTGGAAGTGGAACGGGAGAGAATTGGATTAGTGGGCCATTCAAACAATTTTTAAAAAAGAATCTAAACAAATTTGTAGGTTTATTTAAAAAATAAAGAATTATCAATATATTGAAATTTATGTTGAAATAAGTCCATAAATTGTATTTGATTTAACCAATATTACTATAATAGAACTTGGTTAAAATTTAATATGATACGTTTATAGAATGAAATATTGTAGTTAACAAACAATAAAATGCTTTCTAAGACTTTAACAAATTATATTTAAAATTTCAATTGAATCTTAAATATAATTTGTTAGAGTAAAGATTTAAACTCTAGAAACAGCATGCTAAATATTATTTTTTTCATTATTTATAAATATAAAATAAAAATTTAAATTCTATTAATTAATTAGAATTTATTTCTGTTTGAAACTTTTTCTAAACAAAAATATTATTAAGACGTCCAAATTTACAAATGCCCAGAACCAGACTCGAACTGGTGACACGAGGATCTTCAATCCACTGCTCTACCAACTGAGCTATCCGGGCATATAGATATGTCTAATATTATTATACAAAAGATATTTAATAATAGCAAGATGAAATCTCTTTGGATTATAGGTTCCTTAAAATATCTATTAAGAATAGGTTAGATTCGAATATAATTTATTCTTAATAGATATCAGAAAATAAGTATTATTTCATTTGTCCTTTAATAATACTGTCCGTTAGTAATGTCAAAATTAATTTAATTGATCTAACAGCATCATCATTTCCAGGAATCGGAATATCTACTAAATCTGGATCACAGTTGGTATCTAAAATAGAAACAACAGGAATACCTAGTTTACGACATTCTGCAATAGCAGTAATTTCTCGTCGTTGATCGATAATAATAACAACATCTGGTAAACTTGTCATAGATTTAATTCCATCTAGATATTTACGCAGCTTTATTAATTCTTTTCGACGTAGAGCTCCTTCTTTTTTTGTTAATAAATCAAAAGTTCCTTCAGATTCTTGTTTTTCTAGATCCTTTAATTTTGCGATACGTTCTTTCATTGTCGACCAATTAGTTAACATACCACCTAACCAACGGTGATTAACGTAGTAAGAATTTGACCGTTTTGCTTCTTGAGCAATTAATGTCGTTGCTTGACGCTTAGTACCAACAAATAAAACTTTTTTATTTTGACCAGCAGCAACTTCTAGATATTTCATTGCTTTCTTTAATAAAGTTGCAGATTGAATTAAATCTAGAATATGAATATTATTTACTTCACTGTAAATATATGGGAACATTTTAGGGTTCCAACGATGAGCTTTATGCCCAAAGTGAACACCTGCTTCTAATAACTGTGATAAACTGATATCAGACATAATTTTTTTAAGTTGCTTATTTCTAATGTATACAAATTTCTAAAAAAATGGTATCAAATCTTAATCTATTTGTCTAGGTTTCTGTAAAAGTTCAGTTGGGTTAAATTTATTAAGCTTGTCTTTCATTGAATATTTTCGGAATGAATTCTTGTAATTTTGTGATCCCGTTCCAGCTGGAATTAAATGACCAATAACAATATTTTCTTTTAATCCTCTCAACCAATCAATTCTACCTTCAATTGCAGCTTTTGTTAGAACTCTTGTTGTTTCTTGGAAACTTGCCGCAGATATAAAACTTGGATTATTTAATGCAGCTTTTGTAATACCAAGCAATAAAGGAACATAGCAAGCTATCTGTTTATTTTCGCTAGTTAAAATTTGGTTAATATATTGAATATGATATAAATCAATAACTTCTCTTTGTAATAATGGCGTATCTCCTTCATAAGTAATTAAAACTTTTGTTGTCATTTGTTTAATAATAACTTCTAAATGTTTGTCATTAATGGTTACACCTTGTGATTTATAAACAGATTGAACCGAATTTAGAATAAATAATTGAACTTTCTTAAAACTTTTATGACTAGCCTCATAATTGTCAGTTAACCTAGCGTATTTAAATGTTTTCGTTCGATCACATAAAAAGAATTTTAATAATCCATAATAATTAAAATATACTTTTATTAATTTATGTGGATTGATTTTTTCATTTTCTTTTATTGACGTTCCAACCTTTTGGAATTCAAAATTAACATCTAAACTTGTTTTTTGTGATAATAAACCTCTCTTTTGACTTGTTGGAATTCGTTTTACCATCATATTTTTTTTACGAGCTTCTAGAATTTCTTCAATTCTTGGTAATCCTTGGACAATATCACCAGTGATTTCTTTCTCAAGATTTAACAAGCCAAGTGTTTTCCCAGATTCAATAAATTCTGTATTTTTACAGAAAACACTATTTACATCTTGTTCAAAATAATCTTCAGTGATAGAGTACAAACCAACTGCTTTTGTTGATTTTACAAAAGGTTGCTCAGTAAATTTTAGTAATGTTAATTGATTTTGAGATGAATTTGTATTATTGTCACGGTTCTCATTTGCAATTAATTCTGAACTTTGCAATAATACGGTTCTAGTAAATCGAACTTTATTTGCTGATCGAGTTTTATCTGGAGATAGAATTGTTTTGAGTTGTGGATTTAATTTACTTGTTGTTACTGTAAATTTTTTTGAAAATTGAGGCAGTAGACAACTATAAAATTTCCCAGCATTTTTTAAAAAAAGCTTTGAAAATTCTGACGTTAAGGTGATTTTTTGATCCTGAAGTGTATTAGAATTTAAGTTTTTTTGAATCAATAATTTCTTTAAGTCATAATAATTTACTGAGATATTTCGATTCGTAATAGAGTTTAAAGTTTTATTCGATTGTGGAATTACTTTATATTGTAAATTTGTTTTAATTGTTAAACTATCACTTTTACAGTTTGGAAAGAAATATGGGCGCCCCTTTTGGACAGTCACAAATTTATCATTTTCAATAATAATTTTACCTGTTTTTGCTAAATTTGATTTACTCATAATAAAATCATTCAATTTTTTATTCGTAACTTCAGATTTATTCACGACAATACAATCGTTATTCGAGATTAAGAAAATTTGTTTTTCTTTTTGCTTTTTTATTTTAAATTTTACAATTTCTAAGGAATTAGAAGTAAGCGTCTCTAAATAACCTAAAATATTATAATTACTTACAAACTGATTTTTTTGAATTAAAAAACACGGATCAATATTTTTATCACGTAAATTTGGTGCAATATAATTATTAAATTGCATCTTTTCAGTGATATTAAAATCAACAGATTTTTTATGTTTGTTGTTTAATAATTCAATAGTAATATGTTTTTTAAATAAATTATTTGTTTTGAAGAGTAAAAAATTTGCAATCAAATTAACGTTTTTTGTTCCATTGATACGTTGATTTGATTTATAGAAGTAAAGAGACTTAGATTCTAAATTAAACTGTGGTGAGTAATTAACCGTCTGTTCAGCTAATGGAAAAGATGTCGTCGCATAAGGAAATTCATAAATTTGAATCGGTCGAACTAATAAACGATCATTATTTTTTCCACCTAAACATTCACAAAAGGATAAGTTTTGAATCTCAACATTTGAAAATAAAGCTTCTCCTGGATAATAAACTTTTTTTTCAACCTTTTTTAATTTTTTACCTTTGTAAACTAAACCTGATTTAATTGAAATTATTTGTGTATTATTACTCTTAGGTGTAATAGTTACAATACCAGAAGTTTTTGAGAATAAATTTGGAATAAGCTCAAATCCTTTTGAAATAAAATCCCCATCCTCAATAAATAAAATATTTTGTTCACATTTTATTTTATGAACCTCTTCTCCTAACCAAACCATTGTATGTGACTTAACAATTGGTTTCGTTGTATTAGAATTAACTTTTAAGAATTTATCAAGGAATTTTCTAAATTTCGATTCGATGTTTTCTAATTTCTTTAATTTTCGATTAGCATTTAATAGTGTACGTTGAGTTCTAAGTAATCTACGTGGGGCATCTTCTTCTTTTCGTTTCGCTTTATCTAATTTACGTTGAATGATGGGATAAACTTTATTCGTTTCGTCTGTTTTTGAAAGGCCTTTTGTTAGGAAATCAATATCTGATTCAGCTTTTTTAATATCCCAACGTGCTTTCTCAATACTTGTTCCAGAGCGTGCAATCGTAATTTCTGCTTTTTGATATTCTCTGTTCAATTCTAAAAGTTCATCTTCATATGAAAAAAGACTGTAATTATTCTTTTGGAATGAAATCGTAGTTGTTTTTTGATTAGTTGTGAAACTATTCCGAAAATCATAATACACAATCCCACCCGTCAGTGTTAAAAATGAGTTCGTGATTTGAGTACCTATTTTTTCATTTCGCGTTAATTGTAAACAATTTCTAGAATAATTTTTTGTAATTGTTAAGCAGTATTTTTTTTGATCTAATGTCAATAAGTAATTCTTATATTTATTCGAAGAATTAAATTTTTCTAATTTAGAATTTTTTAAAGAATATTTATTATGACTAATTTTGATTAATCCTTGATACAAACTTTTTTTATTATTTAGAAATGTTACAAACCCACTATAGTGGTTTATTAGTTTTGTCCGAAAGACATAACTAAATGGATTTAATTTATGATCGGGATAAAAATTAATAAACGAGTTTAGGGGACTATTATACAATTGCCCAGACAAGATCCAAATTAGTTTGTTATGATTTAGTAAATTAATTTTTTGTTTTAATTTGGGAATAAAAATCTCTCCACAAGTATCACTTAAAATCGTTTTAACTTCTGTTTTAACTTGTTTATTGGTATTGATAACTTCCCCAATAACAGTATCTTTTGAGAGATATTGGTTATTTTTTGGGAATAAAATGGTATTTCGTAAAATATCAATCTTTACTAATTCTTCATTTTTGTCGGCTGGAATTAAAACTAATGAACCAGCATTTTTTGTTACCAAAACATCTTCCCCTCGATTAGTTCGTAAAATTACAGTTTTCAATCTTTTATAAAATTGAATAATACCATTAATAGGACTAATAATTTGTTGACGAGCTTCTGATGTAAAAATACCACCAGTATGGAATGTTCTCATTGTTAATTGTGTACCTGGTTCACCGATCGATTGACCCGCGAGAATACCAACAGCTTCTCCAATATCAACTAAATTTTCATTTGCTAAATCCCACCCATAACATTTTTGACAAATTGCACGATACAATTGGCACGTTAATGGTGAACGAACTGAATATTCTGATATATTCTTGTCTTGGAAAATCTGAATTAATTCTGGAGTTATCTGTGTGTCTTGTTTGACAATTAAATCAGATGTTTGAGGATCATAAATTGGTTTAGTTAAAACTCTTCCTAAAATTTTGTCAAATATATCTTGGTCCTTCGCGAAATTTTTTTGTGAAAATACAAATGAATGACTTGTTCCACAATCTTTTTCACGAATTAAAATATCTTGAGAAACATCAATTAAACGGCGTGTTAAATAACCTGAATTTGCTGTTTTTAATGCTGTATCTACAATACCCTTTCGAGCTCCGTATCCTGACATTAAATAATCTGTAATCGTTAATCCTTCACGAAAATTTTTCTTAATTGGTAAATTCATAATCTGGCCACTTGGGTCAGACATTAGCCCTCGCATTCCAACCAACTGTCGAACTTGCGATAAATTTCCACGTGCACCTGAGAAAGCCATGATATACACTGAATTTAGTGGGTCATAGTTTTTGAAATAATAAATGATTTGGTTTTTCAATGATTCGCTTGTCAAACTCCATGTATCAATGATTTTTTGAAATCTTTCAACATCGGTGATTTTACCCTTTAAAAAAATTTTTTCAGAGTTATGAATTTCTTGATTTGCTTTTTCAAGCATTACACTTTTTACAAATGGAATTTTTAAATCTTCAATACTGATCGAAATTCCAGCATGACTAGCATATTTAAAACCTAAATATTTTAATTCATCAGCTAGTAAACAAGCTTGCATAGAATCATAACTTGTAAAACTCCACGCCAATAGTTGACGCAGTTGTTTTTTATCAATTAAAGTATTTTGATAGGTATAAGTTTTCATAAAATATAGTTAATAGGTTAGCTTTGAATTATAAAAAATTTAAAGTTTTCTGAATTGTATAATTTAAAATAACGCGACCAGTTGTTGTTTGTAAATATTGAGTAATTATTTCACCATTTGAATCTTTTCGAACTTGTAAATTATCATAATATTCAATAACACTATTATCTGGTAATACAATTTTATTTTGTAAATTTGTCATATCGTGCTGTTCATCGTTGTGCCGAACCCAAATAGAAGTATGAATTTCAATTTTATCTTGATTATAAGCCAACATGACATCTTCTAGACTTGCAAAATAGTAATTAGAACCCAGTAGACCTTTAATATTCGTTGCAGTTAAATAGTAACACCCAAGAACCATATCTTGACTTGGCATAATAATTGGTTCCCCGTTGGCTGGGGATAAAAAATTGTAGGGAGCTAACATCAACATATAACATTCGGCTTGAGCTTCTGGTGATAATGGTATATGAACAGCCATTTGGTCACCATCGAAATCCGCATTAAAGGCAGAACAAACTAATGGATGTAATTTAATCGCACGACCTTTTACGAGAATTGGTTCAAATGCTTGAATGCCTAATCTATGCAATGTAGGTGCACGATTTAAGAAAATTGGGTGGTTTTTCAAAATTTGTTCCAAGACCGGTTTAATAATTAATTCATCATATTGAATTAAATTTTTAGCAATTTTAATATTGTTCGCTAAACCTTGATTGATTAATTCCCGGATTACGAACGGTTGAAAAAGTTCAATTGCCATTTCATATGGTAAACCACATTGATTTAATTTTAATGTTGGACCTACTACAATTACTGAACGTCCTGAATAATCTACACGCTTTCCTAATAAATTTTGTCGAAAACGGCCATGTTTTCCTTTAATAATATCCGATAATGATTTTAAGGGTCGATTATTTGCACTTAAAGCAATTTTACCTCGTTTTCCATTATCAATTAAAGTATCCACGGCTTCTTGTAATAACCGTTTTTCATTTCGAATAATTAATTGAGGAGCATCAATTTCTAATAATCGAAGCAATCTATTATTTCGTGTAATAATTCTTCGATAAAGTTCATTTAAATCAGAAGTTGCAAAACGTCCACCTTCTAATTGAATCATAGGTCGTAAAGCTGGTGGAATAATTGGTAAAATCGATAAAATCATCCATGAGGGTTGTGCAGCTGTTCCAATTAGATTTTCTAAGATTCTAATTCGTTTAATAGCTTTTTCCCGTATTTTATACAACCTATGTTGTTCCCATTTTCTAAACCAATGTGATGCCGAATACAGTGGTTCTTCTTTATTTAATACCTTTGTACAAACTAAAACAAAACAACGTGTTCGAAAAATTTCAGATTCAAGATTTAGTTTCTCTAGTTCCCGTTTGATTAAAGGTGCCCCAATTAAAAAACTAGGCGTTGCTTTTAATAAATATTTCGGTGTATGTTGACGACGGTTCTGTGGTTTTGGATAAGGTTTTAATGGATAGTTACTTCGTCCTAATTCTCTGCTTCGACGATATTGTTGCAAATCCCAATGTAAACCATAAAATGAAATTTCATCTTCCGCAATAAAATAAGTTAATGATGCAAGCTTAATACGTTTAATACGCTCATCCCACAAACTAATAATTGTTGAAGGTGTTAATTTTAAACTATTAGAGCTCCAAGAATAATCAAAATTTTCAAGCGTCTGTTTCGTTTCAAATTTTTCGGATTGACTTGTATAACTAGTATTTAATCGTTTTTCAAATTCTTCAACTTCTAAAAGAAGGGCCATAAAGTTTGGTCGACTATTAATATACCAAACATGTGTTACGGGATAAACTAGATTAATATATCCCATCCGATGTCGACGAACACGTGATTCTGTTAATTCAACACCACATCGTTCACAAATTAACCCTTCATAACGAACACGCTTATATTTTCCACAAGCACATTCTAGACTTTTGCTTGGACCAAAAATCCGCTCACAAAATAAACCATCCATTTCGGGCTTGAATGTCCGATAATTGATGGTTTCTGATTTTTGAACTTCACCTACAAATTGACCATTTGGTAATTTACGGTTGGACCATTGTAAAATCCTGAACGGTGATGCTAATTTAATTTTGATATAATTAAATTCTTTTACAAAGTTTTTCATAATTTTTAAAATGAAATATCATTTATATTTGAAGTAGGTAAGAAAGTTTTAGAAAGAGCATTATATTTTTCAACTAAATTAACTTCAGTCTCATATTTATTTGATGAACTAAATTTCTTGATCTTATAGGTACTCATATCTAAACCAATAGAACGTAATTCTTGTAATAATACTTTAAACGATTCTGGAATTCCAAATTGAGGAATTTGTTGTCCTTTTACGATTGCATTTAGAGTTTCATTTCGTCCTTGCATATCATCGGACTTGATTGTCAAAATTTCTTTTAAAGTAAAAGCCGCACCAAATCCTTCTAAGGCCCATACTTCCATTTCACCAAAACGTTGACCACCATGTTGGGCTTTTCCACGTAACGGTTGTTGTGTGATTAAAGAATAGGGACCGGTAGCTCGAGAATGCATCTTATCATCAACAAGATGAATTAATTTTAACATATATGCATTTCCAACAGTAATGGGGTTTTCAAATTCTTTTCCTGTTCGACCATCTATTAAAACCATTTTACCTGGAGCATATGGATTGAAAATCCAACTTTTGTTCTTTTTAATTGAAGCTTGACGAAGTTTCTTATTGATTAAGATTCGTGATATTTCTAAACCGTACATTTCATCAAATGGTAAAATTTTAAATCGACAATTTAGTTTATCACCTGCAAATCCTAGCAAGCATTCATATAGTTGACCCACATTCATACGGGAAGGGACACCTAATGGATTTAAAATAATATCAATTGGAGTGCCATCTGGTAGGAATGGCATGTCTTGACGTGCTAAGATTCTCGAAATAATACCTTTGTTACCATGTCGTCCAGCAATTTTATCTCCAACTTGAATCTTTCGAATTTGTGCAATAAAGACATAAATTTTTTCTGATTTATAGGTTAATTTTGTCTTACGGTTAAATGTTACTGTTTCAATAACACGACCTGATTCACCGTGTGGCATTCGATAAGAGTTATCTTTGACTCCTTTGGCTTTTGCCCCAAAAATAGCACGTAATAATTTTGATTCCGGTAATTGTTCATAAGTATTTGTGGAAACAACTTTTCCAACTAGAATATCGCCTGATTTAACAAATGTACCAACTCTTACAATTCCATCGTCATTCAAATGTTTGACTTCGGCTATTGTTAAGTTTGGAATCATTTTCATCGTTTGTTCTGAGATTTCACTACTTCGATTAATTTCGATTTTATAACGCTCAATATGAATGGATGTAAAAATATCATCATATACTAAACGTTCGCTGATTAAAATAGCATCTTCAAAATTATAACCTTGCCATGGCATATAAGCAATTAATGTATTTTGTCCCAATGATAATTCACTACTTGTAATTGCTGGCCCATCACTTAAAATCTGTCCAGATTGGATTTTTTCTCCTTTCCAAACAATTGGACGTTGATTAATACATGTCTGTTGGTTAGAACGTAAATATTTTTGTAATTTGTAAATTACTTTTTTATTGTTATTATCCTTAATCACAATTTTATTTGCAGTCACAGAATTTACAATACCCGATATATGTGCATTTAGGGTCATTCCCGAATCGATAGCAATTTGATTTTCTAATCCAGTTCCAACAATGGGTTTTTGTGGGAAAATTAATGGAACAGATTGACGTTGCATATTAGAACCCATTAATGCCCGATTTGCATCATCATGTTCAAAGAAAGGAATTAATGACGCTGCAACAGAAACAACTTGAATTGTCGAAATAGAGATAAAATCAACTTCCGATGGTGTTACGTTAATGAAATCTTGTTTATATCGAACAGAAATAATATTTTTTATTAAATAATTATTTTTGTTAGTTGCAATATCTGCTGGAGCAATTTTATATAAATCTTCAACTTCTGCCGTTAAGTAAATTGGATTTCCAGTTTTTAAAACTTTACCATTAATTACTCGCCAAAATGGTGTTTCTAAAAATCCTAGTTTATTAACCCGTGCACATGTTGTTAACGAAGCAATTAGACCAACATTTTGACCTTCTGGTGTCTCAATTGGACAAATTCGGCCATAATGACTTGGGTGAATGTCACGAACGGAAAAACTAATATGATCACGATTCAATCCACCGGGTCCCAACCCACTAATTCTTCGACGATGTGTTAACGAAGATAATGGATTTGTTTGATCAAGATATTGGGATAATTGACTTGACCCAAAAAATTCTCGAATTGTGGCATTAATGACACTAAAATTTAACAGATAGTTTGAGTCACTAGTATTAGTTTGATTTCGTAATTTTCTAACTAATCGTTGGAATCCTATTCGGAATAAATTTTGTAATAATTCTCCAATAGACCGGACCCGTTTATTTTTAAGATGATCAATATCATCTGTGACTGCTTTTGAGATCGTTAATGAAATTAATTTATCAATAATTGCAAAAATATCTTCATACGTAATAATCTGCAAACGATTGCTAATCTTCAAGCTTAATCGGTTATTAATCTTAAGTCGCCCAACTTTTCCTAGGTTATAATAATTTGGGTCAAAAATTTGTGAAAATTCAGAAATATTTTTAAAATACTCCAGATTCGAATCAAATCTACTAATTGGTTGTTTTAAATAAGTAGAATTAATTAATAATGGCTTGTTGAAATAGAAAAAATCTGAATAATATAAATTTTGGTAAATTTCTAAATCGGTAAGTCCCATTTCTTTTAACAGAATAAGAATCGGTTTTTGAGTTATTTTATCTAATTGAATAATCAACTCTTCTTCTTGGTTCTTTAGCGGATAATTATATGCGTTTAATTTAGTATTTTTTTGAAAATTAAATCGAATCCATGATCCGTATTCTGGAATTAACGTCGCTGAATAGGATTCTTTATCGCTATATTTTTTATGATAATTTGTTTTAACTTCATGATCTTTATGATAAAGAAGTAATTGTGTTTTACTCTTTAAGTATTTATCTCGTTTCTTCAGATAATTATCATGTCGTGCTAACTCTTCTTTTAATACTTTTTTATCTTTCTTTAATAAATCTTTTTCAGCTTGAATTACAAACGTTGTAGCGTCATTTTTAATTAATTGATTTAATCGTTTTGTTCGTTTGCGAATATTCGTTTTATATTTATCAAATGGTGTCGAATCATTTTCATAGACTGTATGAATTTCACCAAAGAGATATTTTAATTGATCTTTTATACTTGTTGAGAAATATAACGTTGGTCGAAAGGCGGCAAATTGTGTCAATTGTTTTAAATTTGCTTCTTTGACTAATGATTTTTGAATATTTTGTTTTAAAAACGAGAAATTTGGAACATCTAAAAACCAATTTAGTAAATGCTCTGTCACTAAAACTAGTCTCGAATTTAATTGCAGCTGAACCGTTAATTGTGAATTTACAATAGTTTTGGTGTACAACTTAATAATTTTCTTGATCTGAGTATCTGATAACTCGAATGATGATTGGTAGCTTCCGATTGGATTCGATACTGAAGATTTTCCTAACGCTTTAGTAATAATTTTATATTTGGTTAGAACTTTTAATAAAAATTGAAAATATTTCAATAAAACATCAATTGTATCATTTGTAAAGTTAATTTTTGTATTAGTTGCTATATATTTTTGTTTCAACCATTTCAAAAATAAGACTCGTACATTCGAATTTGGATTTACTTTTAATGCTTGAGAGACTATTACATAAAATTTAAAACATTGAAAGAACGAAAACGATGATTCATCTTTCGATTGTTTTAAAAATTCCAACGAATAATAGGAAATGGGAATAGAATTATGTTCCTGTGGTTTGGAATCATATGTTTGATTTTCCCAAGTTGTAAAGATCTTTTTAACTCGTTTATTTTTTAAAAAATCAATAATTTTATCATCAGTATCTATAAAGTTGATTCTTGGTTGGTCCAATTTTGGTCGTGCGAAAAATAAATCAAACTCGGAAATAAATGCTTCGCCAGATGGTAAAAATGTTCGTAATTTGTGGATATCCGCTGACAATTTACGTTTAAAATGGTTTTGAATTCGCTGATTTTTATTTTTTTCAAAATAAATTCCAGGACTTCGAATAATTTGACTGACAATAACACGTTCACATCCATTAATGATGAATGTGGCGTAGGTTGTCATTAGAGGTAAGGTAATAATTGGAAATTGGTTTTGATAATGAACTTGGTTCAGTACTTTATTTCGTACTTCAATAGGAATCACTAACTGGGCGCGATAATTTCCACTATATTTCTTTGCAATTACTAAATTATATAGAGGTTTAATTAATACGTATTCTTGACTAAAAATTAAATATTCAGTATTTTGACTAAAATCATAAATTTTTGAGAATAAAGCTAATTCTTCGGTCAAGCCTTGAGTAATAAACCAACAAAAGCTTACTCGTTGCATCGCAAGAAAATCGGGTAGAGCGTTGATATAGTTAATATTTTTGTGCATGAGGTTAATTTATGCCATAGATAATTTGTGAATAGAAGATTTTAACTTCCTAACATACGAGGATCTCAATATCCAGCTGAGACATTATTGTAAATTGAACTACAATAATGTCGAGATAGGATATTTTATTACAAATCCAATAAAAATGGAATCGTGAGACAAATCAGTCCTGATTTTTGATACACTATCTTCCCTATATTATAATTTAGCTAATAGCAGAAAGGCGACTAGCAAGTCTTGCTTTTTGGCGAGCTGCCGTATTCTTATGAAAGATATTCTTTTTTGTTCCTTTATCTAAAAAACTATAGATTGAATTTAAAATTGTCTGTAATTTTTCTTTTGATTCAGGTGTTTGGTCATCCAGCGTCTTTAAAAAAAGTTTTGTTAATGTTCGAACAGAAGTCTTGTAATAACGATTTTGGATACGGTTTCGTTCGTTGGTTTCAATTCGTTTTCGCGCAGATTTATTATTAGCCATATTTTTTAAAATAAGTTATCAAGTAATATCTAAAATAAAAGTATAATATAAAATTGTAATGCAATTATCGAAAAATTGGAAGGTTTTTTTCATAAAAATTTATTAATTTATCATTAAACCTTGATAAGATGAAAATTTTTAGGCAATATAATAATTAAAATTATTAAGTTCAAATTTTTATGGCAAAAAATAAAGGCAGTCGAATTTTAATTACGTTAGAATGTACGGAATGTCGTTCAAATTTAAATAAGCGTTCCCCTGGTGTATCGAGATATTTGACACAAAAAAACCGTCGAAATAACCCTGAGAGATTAGAGTTAAAAAAATATTGTCCGAATTGTAATAAACCTACTACACATAAAGAAATTAAATAACTTATGGCAAGACAAAAACAAAAAGCGTCACCAATTGGTTTAAATCAAAAAATTGGTTATAAAGATATTGATTTATTAACATTATTTGTTACAGACCAAGGAAAAATTATGCCACGTCGTGCCACAGGTGTAACTGTACAACAACAACGCAAATTATCAAAAGCAATCAAACGCGCGCGCGTATTATCATTATTCCCATTCGTTGCGTCAGATCCAATTTAAAATATCTTGAGTTATTATTTCTTACAATAATAACTCACCCTAATCTTTTATTAATTTATAAGGAGAAATTTACTTTATGGGAAATTTTATTGATAAAACATTTACAGTAATTGCTGATATTCTATTAAAAATTTTACCCGCGAGTAAGCAAGAAAAACAAGCTTTTTCTTATTATCGTGCAGGCATGTCAGCTCAAGGAAAAGGACGGTATGCGGAAGCATTACGAAATTATTACGAAGCATTACAAGTAGAAGAAGATCCATATGATCGTAGTTATACGCTCTACAATATTGGGTTAATTTATGGAAATACGGGTAAATATACACAAGCATTGGAATTTTACCATCAAGCGTTAGCATTAAACTCCAATCTTCCACAAGGCTTAAATAATATTGCAGTAATTTATCACTCTCAAGCCTTACGTGCACAAACATTTGATGATGATGAATATATAGATTTATCCAAGGAATTATTTGATAAAGCAGCAGAATATTGGATTCAAGCTTTAAAGATAGCTCCTGATAATTATCCAGGTGCTAGAAATTGGTTAAAAGTTACAGGTCGATTTATGGATTCCTAATTTTGAGACATCGGCAGTCTTTACATTATATTGCATTTCATAATCCTGTTTGATTTGCTGTATAATATATAATAATTAGTAATAGTTAAAAATCATTGAAAACTATCCGCAAACATTTGAAAGTATATTTATTCGAAGATATTTTAATATGTTAAATCAAAATGGTAAAAACTAATTTAAATAAAGGTTTCGTTACTCAAATTATTGGTCCTGTATTGGATATTGCATTCACTGATGGTAATTTACCACCTATTTACAGCGCACTTAAAATCGAGCTAGAAGATGGAACATCAACAATTGTTGAAGTACAACAATTATTAGGTGATAATCAAGTTCGTGCCGTTTCAATGCGCTCAACAGATGGTTTAAAACGTGGAGTTGAAGCAGTCGATTTAGGTACTCCTATTAGTGTACCTGTAGGTACTGTAACATTAGGTCGTATTTTCAATGTAATCGGTGAACCAGTAGATGAGCAAGGAGATGTATCATTTGATGAAACATTACCAATTCACAGAGATGCACCAGCATTTACAGAATTAGAAACTAAACCATCAATTTTTGAAACTGGTATCAAAGTAGTTGATTTATTAGCACCATACCGTCGTGGTGGTAAAATTGGTTTATTTGGTGGTGCCGGTGTTGGTAAAACTGTTTTAATTATGGAATTAATTAACAATATTGCCAAAGCTCACGGTGGAGTATCAGTATTTGGTGGTGTAGGTGAACGTACTCGTGAAGGGAATGATTTATACGAAGAGATGAAAGAATCTGGTGTAATTAATGAAAGTAACTTCACAGAATCAAAAGTAGCTCTAGTATATGGTCAAATGAATGAACCTCCAGGAGCACGTATGCGTGTAGGTTTAACAGCTTTAACAATGGCGGAGTACTTCCGTGATGTAAACAAGCAAGATGTTTTATTATTCATTGATAATATCTTCCGTTTCACACAAGC
>Ga0209092_10001412_pt1 | contig 23470 bp, 31 predicted proteins | sample FraStrMetagenome_FD_187446 | JGI IMG/M metagenome (GOLD analysis project Ga0209092, IMG submission 187446) | Marine eukaryotic phytoplankton communities from Arctic Ocean - Fram Strait ARC3M Metagenome (SPAdes) (version 2) | ecosystem: Environmental > Aquatic > Marine > Oceanic | place: Fram... | reverse complement strand
AATTAGAGCAGGACTGTACTGAACTGCTGCTTGTTGTATTGTCTCTGGAAAAAGTTGTAATTGTTTAATTAACTCTTTTTCTTTTGGATGTAGGACTTTTAAATTACTAGATTTAACAGAAAGCTCTCCTTTACGTAAAATTGATTGAATACGCGCATAGGTATATTGAATGAAAGGACCTGTATTCCCCTGAAAATCTACACTTTCTTCAGGGTTAAATAGAATGCGCTTCTTAGGATCTACTTTAAGGATATAATACTTTAAGGCTCCTAAGCCAATTGTATGATATAGATGTTCTTTCTCCTTTTCTGTAAAATCATCTATTTTGCCTAATTCTTCGCTAATCTTTTTAGCCGTTTTTGCCATATCAGAGATTAGATCGTCTGCATCTACTACGGTTCCCTCTCTCGATTTCATTTTTCCGGAAGGTAAATCCACCATTCCATAACTTAAGTGGTATAGATGATCTGCCCACTGATAACCTAATTTCTTTAAGATTAAAAACAACACTTTAAAATGATAATCTTGCTCATTACCAACGGTATAAATCATACCGGTAATGTCTTGATAATCTTTTACTCGTTGAATAGCCGTTCCAATATCTTGCGTCATATAAACAGCGGTACCATCACGACGCTGTACAATTTTTTCATCCAATCCATCTTCGGTTAAATCACACCAAATAGAGCCATCTTTTTTCTGAAAAAAGACTTCTTTTTGAAGACCTTCTTTTATCACTTCTTTTCCTAATAAGTAGGTATTACTTTCGTAATATAAAGTATCGAAATCGACACCTATTGACTGATATGTTTTATTAAATCCGTCATAAACCCAATCATTCATCATTTTCCATAATGATACAACATCTTTATTTCCAGCTTCCCATTTACGTAACATTTCTTGGGCTTTAACAAGAGATGGAGCTTTGATTTTTGCTTCACTTTCAGTAAGACCTTCGGCCATTAATTGTAAAACTTCTTTTTTATATTCTTGATCAAATTTTACATAATAATTACCCACCAACTTATCACCTTTCAATCCACTAAGTTCGGGTGTTTCACCATTACCAAATTTTTCCCATGCCAGCATACTTTTACAAATATGAATTCCACGATCATTGATAATTTGTGTCTTGTAGGCTTTTTTACCGGAAGCTTTTAAAATTTCAGCGACCGAATAACCTAATAAAATATTCCTAACATGGCCCAAATGAAGGGGCTTATTGGTATTTGGCGAAGAATACTCTACCATGTATGTTTCATTTGTACCAGTTTGCTTTCCAAAGTTAGAAAAATCAGAAACCGAATTAAAAAAATCTACAAAGTAAGTGTCGCTGAAAACCAAGTTTAAAAACCCTTTTACGACATTAAAACGAATCACCACATCCACATTAGCTACCAAATACTCACCAATTGCTTCACCAATTTGAACTGGATTTCCTTTCACAACTCGTAGCATCGGAAAAACAACAACAGTAATATCTCCTTCAAACTCTTTACGAGTTGATTGAAATTCTACGCTTTGCAGAGAAGTATTGTACAACTGACTTATTGCCTGCTTAACTTTTTCTGACAAGGTGTTTTGAAGATTCATTGTTTTTTTAATAAGGCTGTAAATATACAGTTTTGGTTAATAAGAAAATCTCTTTAAAAAAGGTGTTTTATTCTTTTGGAAGAAATACTTCGGCCATCATACATCGAGCGCTTCCACCTCCACAAGTTTCAATTGTCTGCAAATCACTACTTAAAATATGAGCATCCGCTTCAATTTTTTTGATCTGATCTGGTCTTAAACTATCAAAAGCTGCTTTACTCATAACCATATATTTAGATTCATTAGCCCCTTTAACTTGAAGCATATTTCCTGCAAATTGATGCATTTGTTCTTCAGAAATTTCGATGATTTCTTTTTTATCTTCTTTTAGATTTTTAATAACTAATTTCTTCTCTTTTTTATCATCAATCGAATCAAGACAAACTATCGCAATGTGTTCCCCTAATGCCATCATAACGTTGGTGTGGTATATGGGTAGTCTTTCATGATCTTTTGTCTGAAGTGCACTGAAAATAACAGGAGTATACTCAAAATCTTCACAAAACTCAATAATTAGATCTTCATGAGCACGGTCGGATAATGCACAATAAGCTTTTTTATTTACTCGATCTAATAATAGGCTACCAGTCCCTTCTAAAAAGATTTTTTCTTCTTCTGCTGTTGTATAATCAATTATTTGTTTGATTAAAAAACCTTCTTTTTCCAACCTAATTAGCGTTTCTTCTCTTCGTTCTCTTCGTCTATTTTCGGCAAACATTGGATACAAAGCAACACTCCCATTTGCATGAAAACTCACCCAATTATTTGGAAAAATAGAATCTGGCGTGTCCAGTTCTAATTGATCGTCTTCAACTATTACTTGAACTCCAACACTACGTAATTTCTCAGTAAAAGTATCGAACTCAACTTGAGCTTTTTTATTAATTTCAACATTTTCAATACGCATTGTTTCTTGAAAATAATTGTTTACAGCCGTTTGTTCATTCAACCTAAAGGCTACAGGACGAATCATTAAAATAGTATCTGTTATTTGTTGCATTTTTAATTGTTTCTTTTTCTTAGAAATAAAACTATCAAAAATCAAATTGATAGTGCCATTGCAAAAATATAAAAGTTCTTGAATCTAGGTAGTGTTCTAATCATTTAATCGACACCTATAAAACGATAATTAAAAAACTAGTCTCTTATTAATGGCATCGTCGAGCAACGGAGCAATCCTTCTTGTTTCGCAATTTCTGAATAAGAAACTTCTTCAACAATAAACCCCTGAGAACGAAGCCAATTGTTAAGTCTTTTAAAGTTTTTTTCAGAAATAATTACCTTCGGAGAGATCGATAAAATATTGCTGTTCATACTGTACATTTCATCTTTACTAATATGAAAACAGTTTTCTTTTCCAAAAAGATCAATCAACCATTCATATTCATTTTTTTCTAAAAATCCTTCTTTATGAATAATACACTTTCCTTTCCCTATAGGTTGAAAACAACAATCTAAATGAAGTGCATTGTCTCTAGCAATCGTATTTGATTTTCGTAGATTAAACGAAACCACTTTTTTAGATGGAAATAAATCCTGTAAACACTTAACTGCAGTCATGTTTGTACGAGCTGTAATGTAATCTGCATAATCTTTTCCGCGGTAAGTTCCAACAAAAATATAGTCACCCCAAGGCATGACATCTCCTCCTTCAATATGGGCTTCTCCCGGTAAGTTAATGAGATTATTTTTATCAACCTTAGACCAAACATGTTCAATTGCATTAATTTCTTTATTACGATCTGGTAATATATTTGAAATAATCATTTTATCCTCAATAACAAATGCAATATCTCTTGAAAATATTTGATTGTAATTAGAAATTTTTTCAGGACGGTATACTTTTACATTGTATTTACTTAATATCTGAAATACCAATTCCATTTCTTGAACCATATCCCGTTCTTTGGGATAAGTACCCGCTTTTATATGTTCTGCTGATTTAGGATCGTATGTGTCTTCAAGCTTTGGTGTTGGCCCATTGGAATCTGCAATTCCTAAAACAACAGCTTTCAACGTTGAAAATTCGTCGGTTACATGCAAGTTTATCATATTACAAATATAAAAAAAGCACCTTCTTTCGAAGATGCTTTATGAAAAATACTATTAATTATCTTTTATTGGCAGAAATAAACTCGCGATAAGTTTCTCCAATATAAACTTGTCTTGGTCTTCCAATTGGTTCTTTACGTACACGCATTTCATGCCATTGAGCAATCCATCCAGGAAGTCTACCTAAAGCAAACATAGGTGTAAACATTTCTGTTGAGATACCTAAAGCTCGGTATATGATTCCTGAGTAAAAATCAACATTAGGATATAACTTTCTCTCAATGAAATATGAATCTTCAAGAGCTTCCTTTTCAAGTCCTTTTGCAATATCTAAAATAGGATCGTCCACTCCAAGAGCATTTAGAACCTCATCAGCAGCTACTTTAATGATTTTTGCTCTTGGATCAAAATTTTTATAAACACGATGACCGAAACCCATCAAACGAAATGAGTCCGTTTTATCTTTAGCTTTGGATATGTATTTTTTTGTATCACCACCATCTTCTTTAATAGCTTCTAACATTTCAATTACAGCTTGATTTGCTCCACCGTGTAATGGTCCCCATAAAGCATTAATTCCAGCAGAAAGAGAAACAAATAATCCAGCGTTAGATGATCCAACAATTCTTACTGTAGATGTAGAACAATTTTGTTCATGATCAGCATGTAAAATTAATAACTTATTTAACGCATCAATAACTACTTGATTTGGTTCATATTCAGCAGCTGGTTTCTTAAACATCATTTTTACAAAATTTTCAACATAACCTAATGAATTGTCTCCATATTCTAGAGGAAGACCAGCTTGTTTACGATAAGCCCAAGCTGTTAAAACTGGAAATTTTCCTAGAATTCTAACAATAGCATCATACATTTCTTCCTCTGAATCTACATTAACTGAAGTTGGATTAAAAGCGACTAAAGCACTTGTTAAGGATGAAAGCACCCCCATTGGATGTGCTGTTTTTGGAAAACCATCAATTATTTTCTTTACATCTTCATCAACATGAGCTTGTGCTTTTATATCATTATGAAATTTTTCTAATTCCTCAGCATTCGGTAAATCACCAAAAATTAGTAAATAAGCAACTTCTAAAAAATTTGCTTTTTCAGCTAAATCTTCAATAGAATATCCTCTGTATCGTAATATTCCTTTTTCACCATCCATAAATGTAATTGCACTTTCACAAGAACCTGTATTTTTGAAACCAGAATCAATAGTAGTTATACCACCCGTTAATAATCGTAATTTTTTTATATCGATTGCTAATTCATTTTCTGTTCCTTTAATAATTGGTAATTCAAACTTTTTCCCGTCTATTTCGATGGTTGCTATTCTTGACATTTAATGTGTGTGTTTTATATTTTTAAGCGAAAACGAAGGTACAAAAAAACGTTCGTTTTTGAAGTCCATTTATCTATTAATTAACATACTGTTTTATCTTTTCTTCTTAACCTCTATAATATAAAAAAGCCCTAATTAATTAAAATTGGGCTTTTAAAAAAATGAATCTTATTTGTTTTATATTTTAAAGGCTTTAAGTCCCGGAAAATATGCTATCTCCCCTAATTGTTCTTCAATTCTTAAAAGCTGATTGTATTTAGCCATACGATCACTTCGAGACATGGAACCAGTTTTTATTTGTCCACAATTAAGTGCCACTGCTAAATCTGCAATTGTATGATCTTCTGTTTCCCCAGACCTATGTGACATTACCGAAGTATAACCTGCATTATGAGCCATATTTACTGCAGCGATTGTTTCGGATAGCGTTCCTATTTGATTTACTTTAATTAAAATAGAATTTGAAATTCCCTCGTTAATACCCCTTGATAAACGTTCTACATTAGTTACAAAAAGATCGTCTCCTACCAATTGTACTTTTTCACCTACAAGTTCGGTTAAATATTTCCACCCTTCCCAATCATCTTCATCCATACCATCTTCTATTGAAATAATAGGATACTTATCAACTAAGTCAGCAAGATATTCTGCTTGTTCTTTTGAACTTCTTATTTTACCAGAATCTCCTTCAAATTTTGAATAGTCGTAGGTGTTATTTACATAAAATTCTGCAGCAGCACAATCCAATGCAATCATAATCTCATCACCAAATTTATAACCTGCATTTTGAACTGCTTTTGCTATGGTATCTATTGCGTCTTCAGTACCTCCTAGCTTCGGAGCAAAACCACCTTCATCGCCTACAGCCGTACTCAAATTTCTGTCGTGTAATACTTTTTTCAAATGGTGAAATATTTCACTCCCCATTTGAATTGCTTCAGAAAAAGAGGTTGCCTTAACAGGCATTACCATAAATTCCTGAAAAGCTATTGGAGCATCACTATGAGAACCACCATTTATAATATTCATCATAGGTACTGGCAATGTTTTAGCACTTACACCACCTACATAACGATAAAGGGGCATTCCAAGCTCTAATGCAGCTGCATGAGCAGTAGCTAACGAAACTCCTAATATGGCATTTGCTCCTATATTTGATTTGTTTGGTGTCCCGTCTAAATCTATCATTATTTTATCAATAGTTTCTTGTTCAAAAACAGGAATACCTAATAATGCGTCTGTAATTTTACTGTTCACGTTTTCAACAGCTTTGAGAACTCCTTTTCCCATATAATCATTTCCGCCATCGCGTAATTCAACAGCCTCGTGAACTCCTGTAGAGGCACCAGACGGTACAGCGGCTCTTCCTAAAATTCCATTTTCAGTAATGACGTCGACCTCGACTGTTGGATTTCCTCGAGAATCGAAAATTTGCCTTGCATTTATATCTACTATAACACTCATTTTTTCTTATTTATGGTTTTTTATATTGGTGATGAAATCGTCAAAAAGATATCTTGAATCATGCGGTCCAGGACTTGCTTCAGGATGATATTGAACAGAAAATACTGGTTTTTTTTTCATTTTAATTCCAGCTACCGTATGATCATTTAAATGCACATGGGTAATTTCTACTTCAGCGTTTTTCTCTGTTTCTTCTTTATTAATAGCAAATCCATGATTTTGGGAAGTAATTTCTCCTTTCCCTGTCGTTAAATTTTTTACAGGATGGTTAATGCCTCTATGTCCATTGTGCATTTTGTAGGTAGAAATACCATTTGCCAAAGCTAAAACTTGATGTCCGAGACAAATTCCAAAAACTGGCTTACCGAAATCAATAGCTTTTTTAGCAGTCTGAATTGCCTGATCTAATGGTTCTGGATCACCAGGACCGTTTGAGAAAAAGAAACCGTCTGGAGAAAAAGACTCCATCTCCTCAAAAGGAGTGTCATAGGGAAAAACTTTTATATAGCAATCTCTTTCCGAAAGACTTTTTAATATGTTTTTTTTAATACCAATATCTAAAACCGAAACTTTATAATTTGCATTTTCATTACCATAGTAATAAGCGGCTTTTGTTGAGACTTTTGATGCTAACTCCATCCCTTTCATATCAGGGAATTCAGATAATTGACGTTTTATTGCTTCTATTTGATCAACTTCAGTAGTAATCGCAGCATTCATAGCGCCATTATCTCTAATGTATGAAACTAATGCTCTTGTATCTACATCACTGATGGCAAAAAGATTATTATCCTCTAAAAATGTTTCTAGAGATTCATTGGCTCTATCTCTTGAATAATTGTAACTGAAATTACGACATATTAAACCTGCTATTTTAATAGAATCTGATTCAATTTCATTTTCCTCAACTCCATAATTTCCAATGTGAGCATTTGTAGTAACCATAAGTTGACCAAAATAAGAGGGATCTGTAAATATTTCTTGATAGCCAGTCATACCAGTATTGAAGCAAACTTCGCCAAAAGAGGTGCCTCTTTTACCCCCTACAACTTTTCCGTAGAAAATCGTACCATCCGCAAGCAGAATTAAAGCTTTTTTTCTATTTTGATATTTCATATTTCTAAATTATATAACAAAAATACTTTAAATGATATTCTTATTATAATTTCGTTTTTAGAACTTTTAAACAAATATTTTTTTTCAAAAAAAAAGGATAAACTCTAAAGTTTATCCTTTGGTATTTTAAAAATAAATTTTCATTTATTCTTCTTCTTTTTTAGCTTCTACTGGATTTGCAACTTGAGCAGTTGCATTAGAACCTCCACGACGACTTCGGCGTGTTGATTTCTTTTTAACTGCTTTTCCTGCATTGTAAATCTCGTTATAATCTACCAATTCGATCATTGCCATATCAGCATTATCTCCTTTACGATTTCCTAATTTTATAATTCGGGTATATCCTCCTGGACGATCACCTACTTTAACAGAAACTTCTTTGAATAATTCAGTAACAGCATCTTTTTGTCGGAGCCTGCTAAATACAATACGACGGTTATGAGTAGTATCTTCTTTAGATTTCGTTACTAAAGGCTCTACAAATTGTTTTAGAGCTTTGGCTTTTGCAACCGTAGTATTAATTCTTTTATGCTCAATTAAGGAACAGGCCATATTAGCAAGCATTGCTTTTCTATGTGCTGTCTTTCTTCCTAAATGGTTTACTTTTTTTCCGTGTCTCATGACATTTTATTTTTAATCATCATCTTGCTACAACCCGTTTTGAGGAGCAAAATATGATGTATTAATCTTTATCTAATTTATATTTTGAAAGGTCCATACCGAAGTTTAAGCCCTTTACATCAACTAGTTCTTCTAATTCTGTAAGTGATTTTTTTCCGAAATTTCTAAATTTCATTAAATCGTTTTTGTTAAAAGAAACCAAATCTCCTAGGGTATCAACTTCAGCGGCTTTTAAACAATTTAAAGCTCTTACAGAAAGGTCCATATCAATTAACTTCGTTTTTAACAACTGTCGCATATGAAGTGATTCCTCATCATATGTTTCAGTTTGAGCAATTTCATCAGCCTCTAATGTAATTCTTTCATCACTAAATAACATGAAATGATGTATTAATGTTTTAGCTGCTTCAGTCAATGCATCTTTTGGATTTATAGATCCATCTGTTACGATTTCAAAAACTAACTTTTCATAATCTGTTTTTTGCTCTACACGGAAATTTTCAATGCTGTACTTAACATTTTTTATTGGAGTGTAGATTGAATCTATAAAGATGGTCCCAAAAGGAACTCCTCCTTTTTTATTCTCTTCAGCTGGAACATAACCTCTACCTTTTTCGATAGTGATTTCCATATTGAAATTAACCTTAGAATCCATATTACAAATAACCATATCAGGGTTCAATACTTGAAATCCTGAAATAAATTTTTGAAAATCTCCTGCTGTTAATTGTTCAGCTCCTGAAACAGAAATTGTAACTGTTTCATTATCCACTTCGTCAATTTGTCTTTTAAAACAAACCTGTTTTAGATTTAAGATAATTTCTGTAACATCTTCAACGACTCCTGCAATGGTAGAAAACTCATGGTCTACTCCTTCAATTCTAATTGAAGTAATTGCAAAACCTTCTAATGATGAAAGTAAAACTCTTCTTAATGCGTTACCAACTGTTAAACCATAACCGGGCTCTAAAGGACGGAATTCGAATTTTCCTTCGAAATCAGTCGAGTCAATCATAATAACTTTATCGGGCTTTTGAAAACTAAATACTGCCATAATATAACTTTGTGTTTTTATTATTTAGAATATAATTCGACAATAAACTGTTCGTTTATGTTCTCAGGGATTTGAATACGCTCTGGTTTGGAAACATACGTTCCTCTTTTAACTGCGTTGTCCCATGTAATCCACTCGTAAACATGACTTGCGTTTGCTAACGAGTTTTCAATAGCTTCTAATGATTTAGATTTTTCTCTAACTCCTACTGTATCACCTGGTTTTAGTTGGTATGATGGAATATTAACTTTTTCCCCATTTACTAAAATATGACGGTGAGAAACTAATTGTCTTGCTGCACTACGACTAGGAGCAATTCCCATACGGAAAACCACATTATCTAGACGAGATTCACATAATTGTAGCAATACTTCACCAGTAATTCCTTTGGAAGCAGTTGCTCTTTTAAACATATTTCTAAATTGACGCTCTAAAATACCGTAGGTATATTTAGCTTTTTGCTTTTCAGCTAATTGAATAGCGTATTCAGATTTTTTTCCTCTACGACGGTTATTACCGTGTTGCCCAGGAGGGTAATTTCTTTTTTCGAAGTTCTTGTCATCTCCGAAAATTGCTTCACCAAACTTACGAGCGATTTTTGTTTTTGGACCAGTATATCTTGCCATTTTTAAATTATTTTGAAGGAATTTTCAAATTAAGGTCTTATACTTATCCTTTGAAAATTTATACCCTTCAGTTTATACTAATTATTAAATTTTTAATCCTGTAATTACAAAATTAAACTCTTCTTCTTTTTGGAGGTCTACATCCATTGTGTGGCATTGGTGTAACATCAATAATTTCAGTTACTTCAATTCCCGCATTATGTATTGATCTTATTGCAGATTCTCTACCATTTCCTGGACCTTTCACATAGACTTTTACTTTACGTAAACCTTCTGCGTGCGCAGTTGCTGCACAATCTTCTGCTGCTAATTGAGCTGCGTAAGGAGTGTTCTTTTTAGAACCTCTAAAACCCATTTTACCAGCTGATGACCAAGAAATCACATCTCCTTTTTTATTTGTCAACGAAATGATAATGTTGTTAAATGAAGCTGTAACATGGGCTTGACCCACTGCTTCAACATTAACTTTACGTTTTTTTGTACTAGTTTTTGCCTTTGCCATATCTCTAGTGTTTATTTAGTTGCTTTTTTCTTGTTAGCAACAGTTTTACGTTTACCTTTTCTTGTTCTGGAGTTATTCTTAGTACGCTGACCTCTCAAAGGAAGTCCAGTTCTATGACGAATACCTCTGTAACATCCAATATCCATTAATCGCTTAATGTTTAATTGAATTTCACTACGTAATTCACCTTCAATGGTAATTGACCCAACAACATCACGAATTGATCCGATTTCTTCATCGTTCCATTCTGTAACTTTTTTGTTTTCGTCAACACCAGCTTTTTCAAGTATTTCTTTCGCACGGCTTTTGCCGATACCAAAAATATACGTTAACGCGATTACACCCCTCTTTTGTTTAGGGATATCTACACCTGCGATTCTTGCCATAACTTATCCTTGTCTTTGTTTGAACCTAGGGTTCTTTTTGTTAATAACATATAATCTGCCTTTTCTGCGAACTATTTTGCATTCGGCACTTCTCTTTTTAATAGATGCTCTTACTTTCATAATAACTTAATATCTATAAGTGATACGAGCCTTCGTTAAATCATAAGGACTCATTTCTAGTTTAACTTTATCTCCTGGTAATAATTTGATATAATGCATACGCATTTTACCAGATATGTGTGCTGTAACAATATGAGCATTTTCTAACTCTACACGAAACATCGCATTAGACAATGCTTCTGTGATTGTTCCGTCTTGTTCTATTGAGGGTTGTTTTGCCATTACGCTACTGCTTTTCTGTTCTTTCCTGTTTTCATTAAGCCGTCATAATGACGATTTAACAAGTATGAATTTATTTGTTGCATGGTGTCAATGGCAACTCCTACCATAATAAGTAAAGAAGTACCACCATAAAATAAAGCCCACCCCTGTTGAATTCCAAACAATTTGACTGCAAATGCAGGAAATATTGCTACACCAGCTAAAAATATAGAACCAGGTAATGTTATTTGTGACATTATTCTATCTAAAAGTTCCGCAGTGTCTGTTCCCGGTTTAATACCTGGAATAAATCCACCACTTCGTTTTAAATCATCAGCCATTTTATTAGTAGGTACTGTGATTGCCGTATAAAAATAAGTGAATATGATGATCAATACCGCAAATAAAACATTGTACCAAAGTCCAAAAATATCACTAAAATTAACTTGCATCCATTGGCCAACGCCAGAATCCTTTAAAAAAGATGTACCACCAATTAACGCTGGTACAAACATAATAGCCTGCGCAAAAATGATAGGCATTACACCCGATGCATTCAATTTAAGAGGAATAAATTGTCTCGCTCCAAAAATATTCTTTTCATAACTACCACTTGCAGTTCTCCTTGCGTACTGAACAGGTATTTTACGTACCGCCATTACTAACATTATAGAAGCTAAAATAATCACAAACCAGATAGCTAGTTCAATTAAAACCATAATCATACCACCATTGGATTCCATAACTCTTGAAGCAAATTCTTGAGCAAAAGATTGTGGTAATCTAGCTATAATACCAACCATAATTAAAATGGATATACCATTACCAATACCCTTGTCTGTAATCTTCTCACCTAACCACATGGCGAAAACACAACCTGTCACTAAGATTATCGTTGATGAAACATAAAACATGGTTGTTTGTCCTAGTATAAATGCTTCAACTGGTACTCCTAGAGCAGGCAATCCTATTAAGTAAGTAGGTGCTTGAACTAAACAAATACCAATAGTTAACCATCTAGTAATTTGATTGATTTTTTTTCTTCCGCTTTCTCCTTCTTTTTGTAATTTTTGTAAGTAAGGAATTGCTATTTGCATTAACTGAACTACAATAGATGCCGATATGTAAGGCATAATTCCTAGTGCAAATACGGAGGCATTTGCAAATGCTCCACCAGTAAAGGCATTAAGTAAACCGCCTAAACCACCGTCATCAAACTTTCCAGCAAACTCAGCTAATTTTGAGGCATCGATTCCTGGCAACACAACCTGTGCACCAAAACGATATACTAACAAAAGGCCTAAAGTGAGTAGAATACGATTTCGTAACTCCTCAATTTTCCAAACGTTTTTTAAGGTTTCAATAAATTTCATCCTTTTTAAAAAATTACAATGTTATTACTTCGCCTCCAGCCTTTTCGATAGCTTCTTTTGCAGAAGCAGAAAATTTATGAGCTGTTACAGTTAATTTTGATTTTAAATCTCCTCTACCTAATATTTTTAGTAGTTCTTTATTTCCAACCAAACCTAAATCTACAAATGTGTCAAAATCAATTGAGTCTTTGATTTTCTTATCATCAACTAATTGTTGAAGTTTATCAAGATTAATTGCTTGGTATTCTTTTCTATTAATATTGGTAAAACCAAATTTAGGTACACGACGTTGCAAGGGCATTTGTCCACCCTCAAAACCTAATTTTTTGGAATATCCAGATCTAGATTTTGCTCCTTTGTGACCACGTGTTGCGGTTCCACCTTTTCCTGAACCTTGTCCGCGACCTACTCGCTTGCCTTGATTTTTTACCGAACCTGCTGCCGGTTGTAAGTTACTTAAATTCATAATTTATATACTTATTTAGTTTCAACTGAAACTAAGTGATTAACTTTTCTAATCATACCTAAAATATTAGGAGTATCTTCATGCTCAACAGTTTGACCCATTTTATGAAGACCTAAAGATTCAAGTACTCTTTTTTGGTTTTGAGTTCGATTAATTGCACTTCGAACCTTTGTTACTTTTATTTTTGCCATCTGCTTAGTATTTATCCTTTGAATAATTTTTCTAAAGAAATCCCTCTTTGTTTTGCAATAGTTTGAGCACTTCTCATTTGTAGTAAGGCATCAAATGTTGCTTTTACTACGTTATGTGGGTTGGATGAGCCTTGAGATTTTGATAATACATCGTGTACTCCAACAGCCTCCAAAACCGCACGCACGGCACCACCTGCAATAACTCCTGTACCGGCAGATGCTGGTAATAAGTTAACTCTGGCACCACCATATTTACCTTTCTGCTCGTGAGGTAAAGTTGTTTTGTTTAATGGTATACGTACTAGGTTTTTCTTTGCGTCTTCGATTGCTTTAGCAATTGCACTCGCTACATCTTTCGATTTACCAAGTCCTTGACCTACTACCCCATTTTCATCACCTACTACTACAATAGCTGAAAATCCAAAGGTTCTACCCCCTTTTGTTACTTTAGTTACACGTTGAACCCCTACTAAACGATCTTTTAATTCTAGACCTCCTGGTTTAACTAACTCTACGTTTTTATAATCTTGATACATATTTCTTAGAATTTTAGTCCGCCTTCGCGAGCTCCTTCAGCTAATGATTTAACTCTTCCATGGTAAAGATATCCGCCTCTATCGAAAGTAATACTTTCAAAACCGGCTTTCATTGCTTTTTCTGCAATTGTTTTACCTACTAGTTTAGCAGCGTCTAATTTATTTGATTTAGACGCGTCTATATTTTTGTCTCTCGAAGATGCAGCAGTAATTGTAACCCCATTTACATCGTCAATTAATTGAGCATAAATTTCTTTGTTACTTCTGAAAACTGCCAAACGAGGACGTTCTGTTGTTCCAGAAACAGTTTTTCTGATTCTAAAACGTAATCGTTCTCTTCTATCTGTTTTTGATAATGCCATAACTTTATTTGTTATGCAGATTTACCTGCTTTTCTTCTTATTATTTCTCCTACGAATCTAATTCCTTTTCCTTTGTAAGGTTCTGGTTTACGAAAACCACGAATTTTTGCTGCTACTTGTCCAACTAATTGCTTATCGTGAGAGGTTAATTTAACTATTGGATTTTTTCCTTTTTCAGAAATTGTTTCAACTTTAACTTCAGGTGCTACATTCAACACAATGTTGTGAGAAAATCCAATTGCTAAATCTAATTTCTGTCCTTGGTTAGAGGCACGGTATCCCACACCTACTAATTCTAATTCTTTAGACCATCCTTTGCTTACACCCTCAACCATATTATTGATTAATGATCTGTATAAACCATGTTTAGATCTATCGTCTTTGGAATCAGATAAACGTTCTACTAAAACATTACCTTCCTCTTCTTTTACTGTAACTCCCGAAAAATCTTGTGTTAATTCACCTAATTTTCCTTTAACGGTTATTACAGCATCGTTTATATCGATTGTAACTCCTTCTGGGATTGTTACAGGGCTTTTTCCTATTCTTGACATTTCTTTCTCGTCTTTATTTAATAAACGTAACATAAAACTTCACCACCCACATTTTGGACCTGAGCCTGCTTTCCTGTCATTACTCCGTGAGAGGTTGACACAATCGCAATACCCAAACCATTCAATATTCTTGGTAGCTCTGAAGAGCTAGAATACTTACGTAAACCTGGTTTACTTATTCGTTGTATTGCTTTAATTACAGGATCTTTGGTAAGCTTATCATATTTTAAAGCAATTTTGATAGTGCCTTGTGGACCTTTATCATCTTCAAATTTATAACTTAAAACAAAGCCCTGATCGAACAAGATTTTTGTAATTTCTTTCTTTACATTCGAAGCCGGAATTTCTACTACTCTATGTCCAGCTTTTACTGCATTTCTAACTCTAGTTAGATAATCTGCTATTGGATCTATATTCATATTTTAATTTTACGGATGTGGTTTTCACTATTTTTAAGCAAACCTGCACCCAATTAATATTATCTTACCAAGATGCCTTTCTAACACCTGGGATTAAACCTTGATTTGCCATTTCACGAAATGTTACACGTGAAACACCAAATGTTCTCATATACCCTTTGGGCCTACCAGTTAGTTTACAACGGTTGTGCATACGAACTGGCGAAGCGTCTTTTGGTAATTTCTGTAATGCCTGGTAATCTCCAGCCTCTTTCAAAGCTTTACGTTTAGCGGCATACTTTGCTACCATTTTTTTTCTTTTAACCTCACGGGCTTTCATTGATTCTTTAGCCATATTAGTTCTTTTTAAAAGGTAAACCTAATTCAGTTAATAATGATTTTGCTTCTTTATCTGTATCTGCAGAAGTAACAAAAGTGATGTTCATACCATCAATTTTTTTAATTCTATCGATATTGATTTCAGGAAATATGATTTGTTCTGTAACACCCAAAGAGTAATTACCTCTACCATCAAATCCTGTTGCTTTAATTCCGTTGAAATCTCTTACACGTGGTAACGCACTTGTGATTAGTCTATCTAAAAATTCATACATACGTTCTCCTCGTAAAGTTACTTTAGCTCCAATTGGAACCCCTTTACGTAATTTAAAGTTTGCAACATCTTTTTTAGATAGTGTAGCTACAGCTTTTTGACCTGTAATATTAGTAAGCTCGTCTACGGCATACTCTAATAGTTTTTTATCTGCAACAGCAGAACCAACTCCACGAGAGACAACTATGCGCTCTAGCTTTGGAACTTGCATTACATTTGTGTAACTAAATTCTTCTTTAAGAGCATCAATTACTCGGCTCTTATATTCCTCTTTAAGTCTTGGTAAATATCCCATAACTATAATACTTGATTCGATTTTTTAGCAAAACGCACTTTCTTTCCATCTTCCATTCTATAACCAACTCTTGTAGCAGAACCTGATTTAGGGTCTATTAAAGAGAGATTAGAGATATGTATAGCAGCTTCTTTTTTTACAATTCCACCTTGAGGACTGTTAGCACTTGGCTTCTCATGTTTAGAAACCATATTCACTCCTTCTACTATTGCTTTGTTTTTTTCAAGAATAACTTTCATTACTTTGCCTTCCGATCCTTTATGATCACCAGCTGTAACAACTACGTTATCTCCTGACTTTATTTTAAGCTTTACCATCTTTGTTTTCAATTTAAAGCACTTCAGGTGCTAATGATACAATTTTCATGAATTGCTTATCACGAAGTTCTCTTGCAACGGGTCCAAAAACACGAGTTCCAATCATTTCTCCTTGTGGGTTTAGTAACACACAAGCATTATCATCAAAACGAATATATGATCCGTCTGGTCTTCTTACTTCTTTTTTAGTACGAACGACCACCGCTGTTGCAACAGCTCCTTTCTTGATAGTTCCGTTAGGAGCAGCGTCTTTTATAGCAACTACAATTTTATCCCCTATTGAAGCATATCTTTTTTTAGTTCCACCTAACACACGAATGGTTAGTACTTCTTTAGCTCCAGTATTATCTGCAACTTTTAGTCTTGACTCTTGTTGTAACATACCTACTTAGCTCTATCAATTATTTCTACTAATCTCCAACACTTGGTTTTACTTAAAGGACGAGTTTCCATAATCCTTACTTTATCACCTTCGTTGCAGTCGTTGGTTTCATCGTGCGCAACATATTTTTTTGTTTTTAACACGAACTTTCCATACATCGGGTGTTTCACTTTTTTTACCTCAGCAACTACAATGGACTTGTCCATTTTGTTACTTGTAACAACACCTATACGTTCTTTTCTTAAATTTCTTTTTTCCATCTTTCAGCTGTACTATTGTACTTCTCTTTTAGTTAGTTCAGTCGCAATTCTGGCGATAGCTCTTCTTTGCTCTCTTAATTGAATTGGATTTTCCAACGGTGTAATGGCATGTGCCATTTTAAGATCAGAAAACGCCTTTCTTGAATCAGAAAGTTTTTCCTGCAATTCCGCTGTTGATGCTTCTTTTATTTCAGATTGTTTCATAATAAATTAAGCTTGAAATGTTCTAGATACAATGAATCTTGTTTTTACCGGTAGCTTTTGAGCTGCAAGGCGCAATGCCTCTTTTGCAGTTTCAATTGGCACACCAGAAACTTCAAACAAAATTCTTCCTGGTTTAACAACAGCCGCCCAATACTCAACACCACCTTTACCTTTACCCATACGTACTTCAAGAGGCTTTTTTGTTATTGGCTTATCTGGAAAAATCATGATCCAGATAGAACCCTCTCTCTTCATAAAACGAGTAGCAGCAATACGTGCAGCTTCGATTTGACGCGATGTCAAAAAATTTGAATCTAAAGATTTTATACCAAAAGTTCCAAAAGCTAATTGGTTTCCACGTCCGGCATTGCCTTTCATTCTACCTTTTTGTTGCTTACGAAACTTCGTTCTTTTTGGTTGTAACATTATATTCTATTTAAAAATTACTTTCTACGACGTGATTTGTTAGCACCACCTCGTTTGTTACCGCCTTTTCCACCTTTTTTGGATAATCCAACAAGGGGAGAAAGCTCTCTTTTTCCGTACACTTCACCTTTCATGATCCATACTTTAACACCTAATCTACCATAAGTAGTATGTGCCTCAACTAAAGCATAATCTATGTCGGCTCTAAATGTTGATAAAGGAATACGTCCATCTTTATAAGATTCCGATCGTGCCATTTCAGCACCATTTAAACGGCCTGAAATTTGAACTTTGATACCTTCTGCGTTCATGCGCATTGCAGCAGTAATTGCCATTTTGATTGCGCGACGGTATGAAATTCTATTTTCAATTTGTCTTGCGATACTAGCTCCTACTAAATGAGCATCCATTTCAGGTCTCTTAATCTCATGGATGTTAATCTGTACATCTTTACCAGTAATTTTCTTAAGCTCTTCTTTTAGCTTGTCTACCTCTTGACCACCTTTCCCAATAATGATACCAGGTCTAGCGGTTGTGATAGTAACGGTTACAAGCTTGAGGGTACGCTCAATAATTACCCTAGACACACTAGCTTTTTGCAAACGAGCATGAACATATTTTCTAATCTTGTCGTCCTCAGCTAATTTGTCGCCGTAGTCGTTGCCTCCGTACCAGTTGGATTCCCAACCTCTGATGATACCTAAGCGATTTCCGATTGGATTTGTTTTCTGTCCCATTTATTAATTGCTTTGTGTGTTATCGTTAGCTGCAAGCACGAGTGTTACGTGATTGGAGCGTTTTCTTATTCTGTGTGCTCTTCCTTGAGGCGCAGGTCTAAGTCTTTTTAACATAGCACCTCCATCAACACGGATTTCTTTCACAAAAAGATCAGCATCTTCGACTGAAGCGTCTTCATTTTTAGCTTGCCAGTTTGCAATGGCAGATAATAATAATGTCTCAATACGACGAGATGCTTCCTTCGGGCTAAACTTTAAAATGTTAAGCGCTTTATCTATCTTTTCACCACGAACTAGATCTGCGACTAAACGCATTTTTCTAGGTGACGTAGGGCAATTATTAAGTTTAGCAAAGTACATTGTCTTCTTTGCTTCCTTCAATTGCTCCGCTCTTTCTCTTTTACGAACTCCCATGGCTTATTTTTTACCTTTGTTTTTTGCACCTTGATGACCACGGAATGATCTCGTTGGTGAAAATTCTCCTAATTTATGTCCTACCATATTTTCAGTAACATATACAGGAATGAATTGTTTTCCGTTATGCACCGCTATGGTTTGTCCAACAAAGTCAGGAGTAATCATAGATGCTCTAGACCAAGTCTTAATTACGGTCTTCTTACTCGACTCAACATTTTGCTGAACTTTTTTGTCTAATTTATAGTGAACGTAAGGTCCCTTTTTTAACGATCGTGCCATATCTTATTTCTTTCTACGTTCGATTATATATTTATTACTTGCTTTAGTTTTAGAACGGGTTCTAAATCCTTTTGCAGGAATACCGTTTCTAGAACGTGGATGTCCACCGGAAGATTTACCTTCACCACCACCCATCGGGTGATCTACAGGATTCATCACTACTGGTCTTGTACGAGGTCTTCTACCTAGCCATCTTGATCTACCCGCTTTACCAGATACTAATAACTGATGGTCACTGTTAGAAACAGCACCGATAGTTGCAGCACAAGTAATTAGTATTAAACGAGTTTCACCAGAAGGTAATTTAACGGTAGCAAACTTTCCATCACGTGCCATTAATTGAGCAAATGCTCCAGCACTACGTGCTAAAACAGCTCCTTGACCAGGATGTAATTCGATACAAGAAATAATAGTTCCTAATGGAATATTTTCTAAAAGCATACAGTTTCCAATTTCTGGAGCTACTTTATCTCCTGAAACTATATTCTGTCCTACTTTTAATCCATTTTGAGCAACTACATAACGCTTCTCACCATCTTGATAGTTTAATAAAGCGATAAATGCAGTACGATTTGGATCATACTCAATTGTTGCAACTGTAGCAGGTATACCTACTTTGTTACGTTTGAAATCGATTTTTCGATAACGTCTCTTATGACCACCACCTTTGTAGCGCATAGTCATTTTTCCTTGACTGTTTCTTCCCCCAGTTCTCTTAATCGGAGCTAATAAACTTTTCTCCGGCTTATCAGTTGTAATGGCGTCAAATCCATTTACAACTCTAAATCGCTGTCCTGGGGTGATTGGTTTTAATTTTCTTACTGACATTTTTGTCTAATTTATCTAAGTTATACTTAGATGTTACTGTAAAAATCTATTGTATCACCTTCCGCCAACTGTACTATTGCTTTTTTAACGGCATTAGTTTTACCAGTTTGAATACCCGTTTTTGTATGACGAGTTTTTCTATCTGGGCGGACATTTATAGTTCGAACTTTAGTAACTGAAACTTCATAAGCAACTTCCACTGCTTTTTTAATTTCTACCTTATTCGCCTTTGGATTTACTACAAAACCGTATCTGTTAAATTTCTCAACATCGGCTGTAGCTTTTTCTGTTATTATAGGTTTAATTAAGATATTCATTATTTCTAATTACTTAAGTTTGACTCAATTCCTTCCAATGAACCTTCAAACAACACTAAGCTGTTTGCATTCATAATTTTATAAGTACTTAAGTGAGAGTTAGTTACCACTTCAGTGCTTTTCAAATTACGAGACGACAAATATAAATTATTATTTGACTCTCCCAACACAAATAAAGATTTTTTAGCATCTAAGCCTAAAGACTTTAATACTGATGTGAATTCTTTAGTTTTTGGAGTATCAAAATTAAGATCTTCAATTACAACTATTGCTTTTTCATTTGCCTTGATACTCAATGCAGAACGACGCGCTAATCTTTTTAAGTTCTTATTTAATTTAAAAGAATAATTTCTTGGTCTTGGACCAAACATTCTTCCACCACCTCTAAAAACACCGGACTTGATACTACCCGCACGAGCTGTACCAGTTCCTTTTTGTTTCTTTATTTTTCTTGTACTACCAACAATTTCAGCGCGTTCTTTTGATTTGTGCGTACCTTGCCTTTGATTAGCAAGATATTGCTTAACATCAAGATAAACAGCGTGATTGTTAGGTTCAATTCCATACACATCCTTAGAAAGGTCTACTTTTCTACCTGTGTCTTTTCCGTTTTTATCTAATACTGCTACCTTCATTATTTCTGAATAGTTACATAAGCATTTTTAGCTCCAGGAATACATCCTTTAACTACAAGCAAGTTCTTTTCAGCAACTACTTTCAACACTCTTAGGTTTTGTACTTTTACTTTTTCATTACCCATTTGCCCAGCCATTCGCATACCCTTAAATACTCTTGCAGGATATGACGCTGCACCAATAGATCCAGGAGCTCTTAGTCTGTTATGCTGACCGTGAGTCGCTTGACCAACACCAGCAAAACCATGACGCTTTACAACACCTTGAAATCCTTTTCCTTTTGAAGTTCCTGAAATATCAACAAATTCTCCTTCAATAAAATGCTCCACTGTTATCGTGTCGCCTAATTTGTAATCTTCTTCAAATCCTTGAAATTCAACAACTTTACGCTTCACAGCGCTTCCTGCTTTTTTAGCATGCCCTTGAGCAGCTTTTGTAGCAGTCTTTTTGTCATCGAAACCAAGTTGAAGAGCTTCGTACCCGTCAGCTTCTTTAGTTCTGACTTGGGTGACAACACAGGGACCCGCTTCAATAACGGTACACGGCATATTCTTTCCGTTCGCGTCAAAGATGCTGGTCATACCTATCTTTCTTCCTATTAACCCAGACATATTTATTATTTATTATTTAATTATTAATTATTCTATTAATTCTAGAACTTCAGTCACAAAAAACAGGATCAAAATAAATTCAATCCTGAATGTTATCTTGTTTCCGTTTTTCCTTTGCATTCAAGCTCCAGACATGTTTTAAGCACTTTGCTTAATTAGTAAAGCTATTTTAAATAACCTTACATCATAAACTTAGACTTTAATCTCTACTTCTACACCACTTGGCAATTCCAGCTTCATTAAAGCATCAATTGTTTTTGATGAAGAACTATAAATATCTAAAAGTCTTTTATAAGAACTTAATTGAAATTGTTCTCTACTCTTTTTATTTACGTGCGGTGAACGCAAAACTGTAAATATTTTTTTATGAGTTGGTAATGGGATTGGTCCCGTTACTACTGCTCCTGTGCTTTTTACGGTCTTAACGATTTTTTCAGCAGATTTGTCCACTAAGTTGTGATCGTATGATTTTAGCTTTATTCTAATTTTTTGACTCATTGCCTTATTATTAAGCGTTAACAGTTCCTTTTGCTGCTGCAATTACTTCTTCTGAAATATTAGAAGGAGTTTCAGCATAATGTGAAAATTCCATAGTTGAAGTTGCTCTACCAGATGATAAAGTTCTTAAAGTAGTAACATATCCAAACATTTCAGACAATGGTACTGTCGCTTTAATCACCTTAGATCCAGAACGGTCACCCATGTCACTTAATTGACCACGGCGGCGGTTAAGATCTCCAACAATATCTCCCATATTTTCTTCAGGAGTAAGAACCTCTAACTTCATTATTGGCTCTAAAATTACAGCTCCTGCTTTTTTAGCAGCTGATTTAAATCCAAGTTTTGCAGCTAACTCAAACGATAATTGGTCAGAATCCACATCGTGGTAGGACCCATCCGTTAAAGTTACCTTCATACTATCGACCTCAAATCCAGCCAAAGGACCATTTACCATAGCCATTTTAAATCCTTTTTCAACAGAAGGAATAAATTCTTTAGGAACGTTTCCTCCTTTAATTTTATTTATAAATTCTAATCCAGTTTTTCCTTCTTCAGCAGGTTCTAGTGTAAAAACAATGTCACCAAATTTTCCACGACCACCTGATTGCTTTTTGTATGTTTCTCTATGATTAGCTTCACGAGTAATAGTTTCTTTGTATTCAACCTGAGGTTTCCCTTGGTTAACTTCAACTTTAAACTCACGCTTTAATCGATCTACAATGATATCTAAATGAAGCTCACCCATACCAGAAATAATGGTCTGTCCTGAAGCCTCATCTGTTCTAACAGTAAAGGTTGGATCTTCTTCAGCAAGTTTTGCTAATGCCATCCCTAATTTATCTACATCTGCTTGAGTTTTAGGCTCCACAGCGATACCAATTACTGGATCTGGGAAGTCCATACTCTCTAAAACAATAGGATGCTTTTCATCAGATAAAGTATCTCCTGTTTTAATACTTTTAAAACCTACTGCCGCACCAATGTCTCCTGCTTCAATAAAGTCAATAGCATTTTGTTTATTAGCATGCATTTGATATATACGTGAAATACGTTCTTTTTTACCAGAACGGTTATTCAACACATAAGATCCAGCATCTAACCTTCCAGAATAAGCACGAAAAAAAGCTAGCCTTCCAACGAAAGGATCCGTTGCAATTTTAAATGCTAAAGCAGAAAAGGGCTCCTTTACATCTGGCTTTCTTGATTCTTCTTTGTCCGTATCAGGGTTCACACCCAAAATAGCATCTTTATCTAGTGGAGAAGGCAAATATCTACAAACCGCATCCAATAAAAACTGAACACCTTTGTTTTTAAATGCCGAGCCGCAAATCATAGGAATGATTGCCATATCCATTACAGCAGCTCTAAGCGCAGCATGCACTTCGTCTTCTGTAATTGAATCTTCATCTTCCATGAATTTTTCTAACAAATCCTCATCATAAGAAGCAACTTCTTCGATAAGTAATGCTCTATATTTCGCAGCTTCTTCTTTAAGATTTTCAGGGATTTCGATTACATCAAAAGTAGCTCCCATATTTTCATCATGCCATACAATAGCGCGATTCTTAACAAGATCTACAATTCCTTTAAAATCCTCTTCATCACCAATATTTAAAACAATTGGTACTGCATTAGAGCCCAACATTTCTTTTACTTGGTTACAAACCATCATAAAATCAGATCCTTGA
>Ga0209092_10001411_pt1 | contig 23475 bp, 25 predicted proteins | sample FraStrMetagenome_FD_187446 | JGI IMG/M metagenome (GOLD analysis project Ga0209092, IMG submission 187446) | Marine eukaryotic phytoplankton communities from Arctic Ocean - Fram Strait ARC3M Metagenome (SPAdes) (version 2) | ecosystem: Environmental > Aquatic > Marine > Oceanic | place: Fram... | reverse complement strand
TCATAAACGAAAGGAGACTTAATGGACAATTACCAAAGATTCATTCATGTATCACGTTACGCTAGATACATACCAGAACTAAAAAGAAGAGAGAACTGGGATGAGACAGTTACTAGACTAACTGACTTTATCCGTAAACATCAACCAAAGCTAGGTAAAGATATAGATAGAATACATGATGCTGTATTAAAGCTAGAGGTCATGCCATCTATGAGACTACTTATGTCTGCTGGTGAAGCATGTGAAAGAGATAACATTGCAGCATATAATTGTAGTTACCTTGCAATGAATAACAAGAGAGCATTTTCAGAGTGCTTATATATCTTAATGAATGGTACAGGAGTAGGTTTTAGTTGTGAAAGACAAGAAATTGAAAAGCTACCAAAAGTGCCAGAGAGTGTTAATACTTGTGATGATACTATTGTTGTTGGCGACAGCAAACTTGGGTGGGCGAAAGCGTTTAAAAAACTTCTATCTAGTTTATGGGAGGGTGACATACCAACCATTGACTACACTCGTATTAGACCAGCCGGTGCTAGACTTAAAACGTTTGGTGGCAGAGCATCAGGCCCAGACCCATTAGAAAGACTATTTACTTTTGTAATTAATACCTTTCTTAACGCTAGAGGGCGTAAGCTAAACTCATTAGAAGTGCATGATATCACTTGTATGATTGGTGAGATTGTAGTAGTAGGTGGAGTTAGACGTTCAGCTCTTATCTCATTGTCTAATCTTAGTGACAAACGCATGAGAGAAGCTAAAGTTGGTAATTGGTTTGATGAAGACCAAACACCCTGGAGAAGAATTGCAAATAATTCAGTGGCTTATACTGAAACGCCAGACATTGAGACGTTTATTGATGAGTGGATTTCTCTCATTAAGTCTAAGTCTGGTGAACGTGGTATCTTTAACAGGGTTGCATCACAGAAACAAGCAGCTAAATGGGGTAGACGTGATGACTCTTTAAACTACGGGACAAATCCATGTTCGGAAATAATTTTGAGGGATAAGCAATTCTGTAACCTAACTGAAGTTGTTATTAGAGAGGAAGATACTAAGGAAACTTTACTAGAAAAGGTAAGGTTAGCAACCATACTAGGTACTTTCCAATCTACATTAGATAAGTTTCAGTTTCTATCTGCTGATTGGCATAAGAATACTACTGAAGAAAGATTGTTAGGCGTGTCATTAACAGGGATTATGGACAGTAAGATGATGGCTAACCCTGACCCTGTATTTTTAGAGCAAATGAGAGATGAAGCTAGAAAAACTAATGAGAAATATGCAAAGCTCCTAGATGTCCCTGTTTCTGCGGCTATCAGCTGCATTAAGCCAAGTGGTACCGTTTCTCAATTAACTAATGCATCCTCAGGCATTCATTCTAGGCATAGTCCTTATTATATAAGAACAGTGCGTACAGACAAGAAAGACTCTTTGTACACCTTCTTAAAGGATAAAGGAGTTCCTGTTGAGGATTGCTTAATGGATAAGTATAAGCAAACAGCAGTGTTTAGCTTTCCTATCAAATCTCCTAGAGGATGTATTACTAGGGATGATAGAACTGCACTAGAAGAGCTAGAGACATGGCTAACTTATCAACGCCATTGGTGTGAACATAAACCTTCTGTAACGATTAACGTTAGAGATCATGAATGGTTAGAGGTAGGAGCTTGGGTGTATAAGAACTTTGATGAAATATCAGGTATTAGTTTCTTACCACACTCAGACCACAGCTACCAACAAGCACCATATCAAGAGGTAGATAAGGAAACATTTAGACAGGCATTAAAAGAAACACCTCAGTTAATTGAGTTTGAAGAGTTGATTGAGGAGGATGATAACACAGAAGGAGCGCAAACATTGGCTTGTGTAGGCAGTAGCTGTGAAATCACCTAAAAATCGAACGCCAAAACTTACCAACTAACTCTTTGATTTTAAAGGGTTTTTTGGTATTGTTTTTAAATTCGATATTAGTAGTAGAAGGGGAAACATCAAGGATGACTTGCATAGCTCTCATCTGATCTTGTTTATTTTTTAATCGTTAAAAAGGATAAACATTATGTGGACAACACCAGTTGCGACTGAAATGCGTTTCGGTTTTGAAGTAACAATGTACGTTTGTAACAAGTAATTGTAAGACAGTCAAAGGATGCTACAAATCCGGATGCTTGCCTCCTGGAGATTACCAGGAGGGGCTAGTTAAAATTCAAAATATCGGTGGCTCTGCTTCCTTCTCCTGAGCAGTTTAAAAGCCACCACTTCATACAGGAACAATCATGGCAGCACCCAAAGGCAACAAAAACTCATCAAAAGAAAATAGAATCTGGGGCAAGATCGTTAAGAAGCTTGCAGTCCAAGAAGACTATGCCAAACTACATTCAGTAGCTAATGCTCTATATGAGAAAGCTGCATCTGGAGATATAGCTGCAATCAAAGAACTCGGAGACAGATTAGATGGAAAAGCAAGTCAAGAAATCACAGGAGACAGCGACCAACCAATCACAATCGTCGTTAAAACAGGTATTGACGAGTGAGAACGAAATTAGCACAGGCTATGAGCCTAGAGAACCTCAAAAAGAAATTCACAGAGCCGTTAAAGACAACAGGTGGACAGTGGCAGTCGCACATCGTAGGATGGGCAAAACAGTTGCAGCAATCAATCAGCTCATACATTCAGCACTTAAATGTGAGAAGAAAGATCCTCAGTTCGCATATATTGCGCCTACTTATGGCCAAGCAAAGCGTATCGCATGGAATTATTTGGTTGACTATACTCGTCCTCTTGGTGGCACTAGCAACGTAAGTGAACTTCGTGTTGATTTTATGGGAAGGCGTATTAGCCTTTATGGGGCTGACTCTCCTGATTCTATTAGGGGCATATATTTGGATGGGGTGGTCATTGACGAGATCGGTGACGTTCATCCTTCATTATTTACAGAAGTTATACGACCGGCTCTTTCGGACAGATTAGGGTGGGCATTATTTATTGGTACACCAAAGGGTGCTAACCACTTCAAAGAGTTAAGAGACTTTGCAGATGATGATGCTAACGATTCATGGACACTAAGAGAGTTTAAAGCAAGTGATACAGGCCTTATAGCACAAGAAGAATTAGATGATGCTCGTAAGGCTATGGGAGAGAACAAGTACCAACAAGAATTTGAAGTATCTTTTGATTCACCTATCGTAGGTAGTTATTATGGTGAGATGATAAAGGACTTAGATGGAAGAAACCACATAAGAGAACTCCAACCTGAAAGTGCCACTCAAAAGTGGACAGCTTGGGACTTGGGAGTATCTGATAGCACTTCAATATGGGTCTGCGAGACTCTAGGTGGTGAAATTAGATTAATGGACTACTATGAAAATCATGGTATGCCATTAGACCATTATATAGGATGGTTAGATGAGAAAGGATATAGAGATTATACTCATATCCTACCTCACGATGTAAACGTTAGAGAGCTACAAACAGGTAAGTCTAGGTATGAATTCCTAACAGAAGCCGGTCTTAACATTGAGGTTGCTGCAAAGCTATCAGTAGAGGATGGCATCATGGCAGTTCGTAAGATGTTACCTAACGCTTGGTTCAATAAGGAAACAACTAAGTTTGGCCTAGAGTGTCTTAGAAACTATAGAAGAGTCTTTAACGAGAAGCTTAACGTATACCAAGAGAAACCATTACACGATTGGTCATCTCACTGTGCAGATGCTTTTAGATATTTAGCTATAGGTATAGACACTAACAGCACAACAACAAGATCTAATTGGAATAAGCCATACGAATCAACATACGATGGAGAGAGCTACAAGAATCAATATTTATAGGAGAAAGCATGACAAATACAATCAAATGGATAAGCAGTCTCATTATCATCGTCAGTATGATACTCACTGCATCTAATATATACCCACTCAACATATTTCTAGCAGTACCAGCCACAATAGGATGGATATATGTCTCATTTATGTGGAAAGACAAAGCAATGATTAGCATGAACTTTGTTGCACTCACAATATATTTACTAGGAATAATAAACTTTATACATAAGTAAAACTTATCGATAAGTAAAACAAATCAATAACTTAGAGAAACAAACAATAATATGAAGATGACAGAAGAACAACTGAAAGCATTATTAGATAATTACATAGACGACAGCTATAGTAACTATCAAGATGTAGACAGAGACATAAAGAAAGCCACAGAATACTACTTAGGCAAACCCTTCGGAAACGAAGTGCCAGGTAAGTCATCAGTTGTTGACAGGTCAGTAGCCAGTGCTATAGATGGCGCACTACCACAACTCCTTAAAATCTTCACACAATCAGTAGACGTTGTAGAGTTCACACCACAGAACGATGGTGATGCCACAGTAGCAGAGAACGTTACACAATATGTCAATCACATATTCAACAAAGACAATCAGGGTGCAATTTTATTACACAATTGGTTTTGGGATGCCCTAGTCAATAAGGTAGGCATCGTTAAAGCTTATTGGGACGTTAAGCAAGATGCTAATGAAGAAGAATACTTTGAGCTAACACAAGACGAACTAGGCATGCTTATGGCTGCTGAAGACGTAGAGATCACAGAACAAGAAGAAGTACCAATCCCACAAGAACCTCAACCAGCACCACCTCAACCTGTTATGGACGAGATGGGTCAACCGGCAATGGATGAGCAAGGCCAACCACTACCACCACAACCACAGTTAGATGAGATGGGACAACCATTAATGATGGAAGTACCACCAATCATCTTATATAACGTTAAGATAAGAAAGACAGTAGACGCTAGTAGAGTTAAGATAGAGAACGTGCCTACTGCTGAGTTCATGATAGACAGACACGCAGACTGTATAGAAGATGCTAGGTTTGTTGCACAACGTAAGATGCTAACAAGATCAGACTTAGTTGCTATGGGATATGATAACAACATAGTAGCAGAGCTATCTACTGATGATGATGTAGGTATCAGAGGCAATGTTGACTATGATGACTTTAACGATGTAAACAACACAGACCCAAGCCAAGACCTCATCGCTTACTATGAAGTATACATAGACATTGGTGAAGAAGATGGTATGGCCAAGAAGCATAGAGTATGTTATGCAAGTAACACAATACTAAGTGATGAAGAAATTGATTACGTTCCTTTCTATTCACTCTGTCCATTCCCAATACCTCATTCATTCTATGGTCAGTCTATGGCAGACAGGACTATGGAGATTCAGTTTATCAAATCTACCATTACCCGACAAATGTTAGATAACCTATACCTCACTAACAATTCACGTGTTGGTGCGGTAGAAGGCCAAGTTAACCTAGACGATCTTCTTAACAGTACGGCTGGTGGCATCATAAGGCTCAAGAATCCTAATGCTATTGTTCCAATGCAAGTACAAAGCAGTGCAGCACAATCATTCCCTATGCTTGATTACCTAGATGGTGAACAGGCTAAAGCGACTGGTGTTAGTGATATGTCACAAGGCTTAGATGCTAATGTCTTACAAAATGTAAGTGCTACTGCAGTTGCTACGATGACAGCGCAATCACAAGGTAAGTTAGAGCTTATAGCTCGTATCTTTGCTGATACTGGTGTCAAAGACTTAATGAGAGGTATACTTCACCTGGTATGTAAATACCAAGATGAGCCTAGAGCATTAGCTATCAATGGTAAACCATTAGATATAGATCCAAGAGAGTGGGATAACTTATACAATGTCAACATTAACGTTGGTCTTGGTAACGGAACAGGCAATGAGAAGATTGCTATGTTACAAATGATATTAGGTAAACAAGAGATGATGATACAACAGTATGGCTTAGATAATCCTTTGGTTGATCTAAAGCAATACAGACAAACGTTAGCTAAATTTATAAATGCGTCAGGATACAGAGACGACTCACAATTTATTAAAGAGATAGACGATGCTAAGATGGCACAGGTCATGCAAGCAGATGCACAAGCAGATAAGACACCACCGGAAGTTAAAGCTGCACAAGCTATCGCCAAAGCAGAGACAGACAAAGCACAGATGAAAGCACAAACAGATGCAGCTGCTCAACAGTTAAAACAACAAGAGCTAATCATGAAAGCACAGATGGAACAACAAGAGCTAGAGTTAGATCGTAAGCAACAAGAGCTAGATAGTGCTAAAGAGTTACTCAAGATACAAACAGAGAGAGCTAAATTAGAAGCAGACATAGCATTGCATACTGCTGAACTAGCACAGAAAGCACAGGCTAACCAGGATAAAGTCTCTAACGAGGATATGCGCAATGTTTTAAGCGCAGTAGATAAGCTAGCTAAAGTAAATGCTTAAACTAGGAACTAAAGTAGATGACATGTTTAAAGCATGGACTAAAGCTGATGATGCTGCAAGAATAGAGGGTGTTAAGCGTTTAGGTTTACCAGAGAATAACACTGCATTAGACAGAGCTAATGCTATGGGTTTTAGTGATGAGACTTACTATCATGGAAGTGGCAGTTCTTTTGATGAGTTTGACCCAAGCTTTACAGGGTCTGGTGGTGTTGGTGAAAACTTTACTTGGCTTACTGATAGTCCAGAGGTAGCAAGTTCTTATGCAGAATATGCTCCTATAATGAACGCAAAAAACATTAAAGACAGTGCTAGAGTAAAGTATGGAAAAGGAAAGCCATACACTAGCGGAGACAAACATATACCAACAGATGAATTAAAAGAGCTTAATTTTAATATAGATAACCCAAGTGGTAGTCAAGTATATCCATTAAAAATAAAGCAAGGCAGTGGACAATCTTACGACATGGATGGTGAAGCTTATAGGTCAACAACTGAATGGGGAACATTACCAACCCCAGAAGAAACTTTTATTCAAGATTTTATGAGAGATAAGCTAAGTAAAGGAGCTAAAGATGACTATACAATTTTTAATTCTTTAGATGACCATATGAAACATGGTGCTGATATTAAACCAGCAAAGCATATAGCAGTTAATAACCAATCAATCATAAGAAGTCCATTAGCTCACTTTAATCCAAAGATGGCTGGTGTAGGAGCTGGAGCAATACTATCTGCTAATCTAATGGCTGATGAGTTAGACCTAGAACATAAACCTAAAGTAAGTGCATGGGATTCTCTAATGAATACAATCGGTGGTGTTAATCAACAACAAGCACAAGCATATGGTGATACAGGTGCTGGTACATTTAACTTAGCCGGTGATATTATGGCAGATCCATCTGTTGTTGCTGAACTAGGTATTAAAGGAATGAGAGGGACAGGGTTAGGAATGTTATTACAGTCTAATGAAGTGGGTGCAGCAGAAAAGCCTGACTTCTTCCAACAACTACAAAGACAAAGATGAAACTAGACGAGATCATAAACTCATGGGAGAATAGACCACAGGCATTTACTGGACAGAAGACAGATGTAGCTACGTTCATTGGCCCTAACTCTGCACAATGGAATAAGGGTATGTATGAAGAAGCATTAAGAATGGAACAAGAAGGTTATAGTCCTGAAGATATATGGGCTAAAACAATGAATGGCAGAAGAACTGGTGGTCAAATGATGCAAGAGATTGATGACTCAAAAGCTAAACTACAATCATGGGCAAAGCTAGAAGATAAAGTAAATAGAGATGATACTAATGAGTCTGGCAGTTTATGGGAGTATTTAAATCATGATGAGGTAAATAAAGCTTATCCTGGTATTGCTTTTAGTAAGTTTGATTTGGCTAAATCAAAAAGAAACGATAGTGGTGAAAGAGCAAGTCCTTTTGGTTCACATCAACCAGGTGGTTGGGGTGGTGATGGTGAAGGTGCAACAGGGTATGCTGGTATGAATACAGATGCTGTCAATGTAATACTTGAACAAATAGGTAGTGATGAAAAGATAACAGAAGATAAGCATTTTGATTTAGATGTTATGAATAAATGGTTAAGAGATAACAATTTAAGCCCTGATGCTAATGCTTTAAAAATGCACAATAATATGGCAATACCTAACCAAACATTATTTGGTGGTAGACACGCTAACGGACAGTTTAGATCAGACAAAGATATACTTAGCACAATATTACATGAGAACCAACATAGCATACAATCATTAGAGGATTGGGGTGGTGGAACAGGTAACGCTCCCTGGAAAGAATACTTGAGAAACAATAGAGATGTGTTTGACAAATCACAAGAAGGTTTATTGTGGAATGATGCTGATGGAAACCTAACCAGAACTGCTAGCGATTTAGATGATGGACATAGAGACTATCTATCTTATCTTTATCAACCAGTAGAAGCAGAAGCAAGACTAACAGAAACAAGAATGAATCTTAATGAAGACGAAAGAAGAAAATACTTTCCATTCAACAGACAATCAGAAGATAATCCATATGGGTATGATGTAGATCCTGTGATAATGAAAGGATTATTAGAAGCATTTAACAACAGATAGGAGATAACATGAAATCACAAGCAATCGCTAACATTCTTAACGATGATAGCTTTGTAGAAGCAATGGCAGACCTAAAGCAAATGCACATAGATATGTTATTGAACTCAGATGTAGAAGATTCACACGCTAGAGAGATATGTTATATGCGCATCTCTTGTTTAACAGAAATACTATCTCACCTAGAGTCAATAGCTTCAGATGAGAAGATAACTAAATCAAAATGGAAAATATAACATGGGACTACTTGACTACTTAAACAAAGGCTTTGATAACAGTGTAGGCCATCTTAACGAATTAAAAGATAGCTTTGTTAATCAACCTAAGATGTATGACCCTCATGCAAATGCAAGGGCGTTAATGGGTGGTACTCCTATGCAACAACAACCAGCTCAACCTGTTCTTAACAACTTAGTAGGTGAGGGAACTAATACCTTTGCAAATGAAAAAGGATCATACCCAACAGGTATGCTAGGTGAACAAGTAGACACAAGTATTGGCCCTAATATGGGACAGATAAACTCAACAGCACCAAGAGGTATGTTATCACCACAAGTAGATACAAGCATTGGGCCTAATATGAGTATGCCTAGACCAAGTCAGTTTACTCCAACAGATACAATGCAAAGCCCTTATGGTTCTAACCCATATCCTAATCAATTAGGTAATCCTAACGATGTTAATATACCACAAGAAAATCCATCAGGCCCATTCTCATGGATAAAAGACTTATTATCTCCTGATACAGCAAGTAAAGAAGATCTAATAAAGAATGGAGTAATACCTAACCCAGAGTTTTTTACAACACCTGAAACAATAACCAACCCAACAGAACGGGTAAGCATGTCTCCATTTGATAACCCTGATATGATGAAAGCTATTGCAATGCAAGAGTCTAGTAACAGACACACAGATGAAAATGGACAAATGATAACAAGTCCGGCTGGTGCAGTAGGTAAATATCAGATTATGCCTAGCACAGCAGCACAACCAGGCTTTGGATTAGAGCCATTAGACCTAGCAACTGCAACTGAAGCAGATCATGAAGAATTTAGTCGTAACTATCTTAATAAACTTAACGAAAGGTTTGGTAATCAACCTGATTTAACATTAGCAGCATATAACTATGGTGTAGGTAATGTAGAGAAGTTATTACAACAATATGGAGTTAAATGGAAAGAACATTTACCACAAGAAACTAGCAATTATCTCAAGAATTTTAATATGCTCTAAGCGATTATAATTGTTTAAGGTAGGGTAGTATACCCTAAATCAACACAGGGCGATTATGTGGCTAAAACGCTAAAAACAGCACTTTTACAGCCCCATTTTATGCACCTTTCAGAGCATACAAATAATTTGTCAAATGACAAAAACGAGCTATCGTTAAATAGCAATTAAAAGGAAGAAATTATGACCGAGCAAATCAACGACACTTCATCTGAAGTAGTTGAAACTCCAGATGCACAGGATGTTTTTACTACAATACTAGAGCATGAGGAATCAAACGATAACCCAAAGGCTGAAGTAGAAGAGGAAGAAACAGACGAGCAAGAAGATACTACAGAAGATGAAACTGAAGAAGAGGTAGAAGAGGAGTCGGAAGACGAACCAGACGATACCGAAGAAGAAGATGAATCTGAAGATGAGGTTGAGGTAGAAGAAAGAAAGACCTTTAGAGTAAAGGCTAACGGAACTGAGAAAGATGTAACTCTCGATGAATTAGTTAGTGGTTACCAAAAGGGCGAAGACTATACTCAAAAAAGCCAGAAACTTTCAGAAGATAGAAAGAAAGTAGAAGCTGAAGCTCACGCAGTATCAGAAGCTATGCAAATGAGAGAGCAATATGCTCAAAGACTAGGCCAAGTTCAAGCATTATTACAGAAAGAAGGTGATGATGGCGTAAACATGGAAGAGTTAAAAGAAAACGACCCAATACAATATGCAATTAAGGTTGCAGATAAGACAGAGAACAACAAAAAATTACAGTTGCTTCAGCAAGAACAGGATAGATTAGCTACCGCTCAACAACAACAAGTTGCACAGCATCAAGCTAAAGTAGTTCAGCATGAAGCACTTATGTTATCTGAAAAAGTAAAGGAATTTTCTGATCCAAAGAAAAGCGAGCAAGTCAAGAAAGACATTCGTGAATTTGGGAAAAGTGTAGGCTTCAGTGATGAAGAACTTGCACAGGTATACGATCACAGACATGTCATTGTAATGCAAAAAGCAGCACAATGGGATAAGCTACAAAAATCTAATCCAGGCGTTTCTAAGAAGCTTACAAAAGCTCCTAAGATGGCTAAGAAAGGTAATAAGATAGCAAAGACTGACGTATATCAAAAACAGAAAAAACGACTGAAGTCATCAGGAAGTATAGATGATGCCACTTCGGTATTCAAAAACTTTATTTAAAAGGAAACATAAACAATGGCAACTATGCTAACGTACGATACAGAGGGTAAACGCGAAGATTTACAAGACGCGATTTACGATATTTCACCAACAACAACTCCATTCATGTCAACTATTGGCAGAACTAAAGCTAAAGCGACATACCACGAATGGCAAACAGACAATCTGGCTGACGTAGACCCAACTAATGCACAATTAGAAGGGGCTGATGCAGTAGCACCAGCACTAGCAACAACAGAGAAAGTAGGTAACAGAACTCAAATCTCTGACAAAGTAGTGCAAGTGTCAACAACAGATGACGTAGTAGATAAAGCTGGTAGAACTACAGAAACAGCTTACCAACTAGCTAAGGCTTCATCAGAGCTAAAACGCGATATGGAAACTATTTTACTTTCTGACCAAGCACAATCTGCTGGTAACTCTACAACAGCTCGTACACTACAAGGTATGCAAGCTTGGGTTACAACTAACGATGTAACAGCAACAGGTACTGATGGCACTACAACATTTGCTGAGGACGACTTAAAAGGCGCAATGTTAGAAGCTTATGACCAAGGTGGCGAGCCATCAATGTTATTAGTATCACCTAAAAACAAGGTACAAGTATCTAGTTTTACTGGTATTGCTGAACAGCGTTATCAAGCTCCTAAATCTTCACCAACTACAATTATTGGTACTGCTGACGTATATTTGTCAGACTTTGGTACACTAAATGTAGTTCCTGATAGATTCTTAGACGATGCTTGTGCATTATTTGTTGACCCTTCAATGGCTTCAGTAGCTTACTTGAGACCTTTCAAGAAAACTAAACTAGCTAAGACTGGTGATTCAGAGAAGCACCTAATGAACGTTGAGTACACACTCGTTGTTAAAAACGAAAAAGCTCACGCTAAAGTATCAGGTATTGTGTAACAAGTAATAGCCCCTTCGGGGGCATTACCTTTAAGGGATAATATGAAGAAATTTACAGACCATCAGAATATGTCAACAGAAGTTGGAATAGATGATGAAGGAAATAGAAAGTTTAGAGTAGGTCAGGATGTGACTGAACTCATAGAACAAAACAAAAAAGAATACAATGAAACTAGCACCAAATGGTCAGATGAGCTATTTGGAAATAAAGTAGCTAGCATACCATTTACAGCGGTAGACATACTAAACAAACAGGGAGTTATGAAAGGATTTGAGATACTAGACCAAAAGCGTTTCTTCGCTTGGTTAAATGACCCTGAGAATTTGTTTTTCAGGACTAAAAAAGGACACCTATAAGATATGCCAGCATTTACCTCATATGATAATTTAAAGACTAACATAGCAAGTTACTTGGCTAGGACAGACCTAACTGAGCAGATACCTATGTTTATATCGTTAGCAGAGAAAAGACTTAATAGAGATTTAAGACTTAGACAGACTTTGCAACAATCTACATATTCAATGAGTAGTGGTTTTGTTGTGCCAACTCCAGCAGATTTCTTGGAAATGCAAGACATACACTTAGATGCTAACCCAGTAATACCTTTGACATTTCAAACAGTATCGCAATTCTATAGAAGAAATGGTGGCTCAAATGCACAAGGACAACCAGTAAACTATACATTAGTTGCAGATAACTTTGTATTAGCCCCACAACCAACTGGTGCTACAACAGTAAACATGACTTACTACAAGATACCACAACCAATGTCAGACACTAACCCTACTAACGAATACTTAGATGTATGCCCTGATTTAGTGTTATATGCTTCATTAGCAGAGTCAGCTCCATTCTTAATGGATGATCCTAGACTAGCTACATGGCAAGCATTATACGCAGAAGGATTGGCATCAATAACAAAATCAGACGAATCAAGTACGTTCCCAGCTCAACCCTTATCAATTCAAATTACAACATAGGACACACAAATGGATTTTACAAATTATTTAGCAAGTAAATTAGTCAAAGGAACAGTAGGTGGCTTTTCTTACCCAGCTCCAAGCAAAGTTTACTTAGCCTTACTTACTGAAGACCCAACAAAATCTGGATTTACTACTAACGAAGTAGACCAAGCATCTTACACAAGAAAAGAAGTAACATTTACTACTAGCGGACTTAATGGAGAATCTAGTAATGCTAATAAATTAGAATGGGCAACAGCAACAAGTAATTGGGGTAATGTTGGTTATGTAGGTGTTATGGATTCAGCAAGTGCTGGTTTCATGCTTTATTTCACAGCACTAGATAATGCTAAAGAGATTTTATCTGGCGACCAATTCATTATAAATGTAGACCAACTTAAATTAACCCTTACATAGGATAACAAATGGCAATTCAATTAAAAGACAGAGTATACACAAACTGTACTACAATAGGTAAGGCTGATATTCAGGTAGGAGCAACTAAAGAAGGCTATCAAGGTTGGGAAGCAATCACTGATGGTAGCACTGTTTATTACTGTATTACAGAGGATATAAATTGGGAAGTAGGATATGGTGTTAAGACAGGTGGAGAGATTGTAAGAAATCTATTATCTTCTAACACTGGAAGCTTACTTTCGTTAGATGGTAAAGCAAGTGTATTCTGTACCTATCCTTCTGAGAAAGCTGTATTCTTAAATGCTGATGACAATATATATTTTCCATCATCTAATGTAACTGCTAATAACTTTGTAGGCAAAGGCAATGGTATTACTAACATTAATGCTGATGCAAATAACCTAGCACCTGAAGCACCAACAGATGGTGAGACATATGCTCGTAATAATGCAACATGGGTAAGTATTGCTGGTAGCTCTGGCATACCTGATGCACCTGTTGATGGACTGATGTATGGTAGAAGAGATGGTGAATGGGACACTGTAGCTGATGCTAGTGATGTGTATACTAAAACAGAAACAAACACACTATTAGATGCAAAAGCTGATAAAGCAACAACTTATACTAAAACACAAACAAACACACTATTAGATAGCAAAGCCAATGTTGGTGATAGCTATACCAAAGCTGAAACTTACAACAACACTGAAATTGATAGTAAGTTATTTGAGAAAGCAGATAAAACTACTACTTACACTAAAGCTGAAATAGACTCACAACAACTAGAACAAGATGCTGAAATAACAGCTAACACAACAGACATTGAAACTAACACAGGTAACATATCTAGTAACACAACAGCTATTGGCACACTATCAGGACAAGTAGCTCAGAACTCAGAAGATATTGGAGAACTACAAGATAGCATCTTCTTTACTTCAGCTTACTCCGCTGACTATCCATCAGCCCCTAACAGAGACCCTGAGGATGGCAATATGTACTTACAGAATGTAGCTTTGTTTACATACTCTTATGCAGAAGCAACACAAATATTTGTTTCAAAGACTGATGAATCAGGCAATGTAAGACAATTTACAGCAGTTCAAGCTGGTGATTCTATTGTATTAAATCAAGTAGAAAGTCCTAATTACGGAAGATACGAGCTTGTTAGCATTGAAGATGTATCAGGTAGCTATGTTGTAATGAATGTTATTCCAAAGCTAGGTGAAGGAACAGTAATAGAAGGTGTTAAAATAGCATTTCAAGCATTTCCTAAACCAGGTACAGGTGATTCATACACTAAAGCTGAATCAGATGCTATTGACGATGCTCAAGATGTAAACATCTCAGCTAATACAACAGCAATTACAACAAAAGTAGGGGAAGCTCCTGTAGACGGTAAGCAGTATGGAAGAAAAGATGCTACATGGACAGAGGTAACAGGTGGTGGTACTTTAGATATAGATGCACTACCAGCATTACCAACAGAATTAAAAGGTACAGATTTATTTGTAACAGAAAGAACAGGAACTAATTATAAAGTAACTGCTGATGGGTTAAGTATTGGTGGAAGTGGTAGTTACACTCCAGAGCCTTTAGTGTGGGAAACTGTAACTGCTGATAGAGCAGTAAATACTGTTTATACAAACACTCAAGATGTTCCTCTTTATATTCAAACATATGTTTTACCATCTGGTGCTTCACAAATGGTTTTAGAATTAGATGGTTTAAGTGTAGGTGGTGCTGGTGGTTCAGGTGCTGGTGTAGTGAATGCACAATTATCTACATTAGTTCCTGTAGGAAGCACTTATGCAATAAAAGTTACTGCTGGAACAGGCTCAATACTTACATGGCAAGAAGCTCGTATGCCTGTAGCAGTAGGTGGTGGTTCAGGTTGGGAAGAAACAGTATTATATGATAATCCAACTGGAGCTTTAGACTTTTCTTTAAGTGAATCTTATGATAATTTTGATTATTTAAGGTTTGATTCTGTAAGAACAGACTCTCCTACTTTAAAAAGAAGTGATTTAATTCCAACAAGTGAGTGTGCTCGTGTATGTATATCAGGAGGTGCTGCTGCTTATATGTACCCAGAAAGTGTAGATAAAATTAACTATACAACAGCTGCGGGTCAATCAACATATATGGCTATATTTAGAGTTGTTGGTATTAACACAGGAGAGTAATTGATGGCAGATACAGACTTACTCGTAGTTAGTAGAGGTGGTGTTCAATATAAAATCACTCGTGGTGAATTAGATGCTTATCTAAAAGATGGCTATACAGTCGTTGATAGTATGTTATTTAATGGTACTAATGCTCAGATACAAAGACTCTTTAGTGCTGGTAACCTTCAAACTTGGACATGGAGCGGATGGGTCAAAAGAGGTAAATTAGGAACATCTCAAGCACTTTTACAGACTGCATCAAGTGGTGGTTTTGGAATTGGTGGGTTTATAACGTTTGATACTAACGATGCAATAGATTTTGACTTTGACTATGCTGGAGGTACTTATTGGAGACTTACAACTGCCCAAGTATTTAGAGACCCTTCAGCTTGGTATCACATTACAGTAGTAGCTAATACCACTAATGCAACTGCTTCTGACAGATTGGCTATATATATAAATGGTGAGAGAGTTACTGAGTTTACTAAGGAAACCTATCCGTCTTTAAATGCAAGTGGAACACTTAATACAGCATATTGGCATTACACAGGGAAATTTAATACAGGAACAAGTTGGCTTGATGGCTACCTATCAGAGTATAACTTCATAGATGGACAAGCACTAGAACCATCAGCCTTTGGTGAAACAGGAGCTTTTGGTGAATGGTTACCTAAGAAATACACAGGTACATATGGTACTAATGGATTCTATTTAGAAGCATTAGACAGTGCTGACCTAGGTAAAGATACATCAGGTAATGGTAATGATTGGATTAATACTAATGTTGTACAAGTAACAGATACACCTACAGATAACTATGCTACGTTGAATCCTTTGAATAGCAGTTCATCTAGTACTTTAAGTAATGGTAATCTTGATGTTATCTCTTCTACTTCTGCTTATAATGAACGAACAACTATTCAGTTACCTTTGAGCGGTAAATGGTATTTTGAAGCAACTATTACTCAAGTAGACCAATTTGTAGGAGTCCTAAAAGGAACAGTAGAAAATAATGTTTTGCCTTCTAACACTACAGATGGTTGGAGTTTCCTTTGTATAAACGGAAATAAAAGTAATAATGTAACACAAACAGCTTATGCTTCAGCGTGTTCTGTAGGACAGACTATAGGTACAGCTATAGATATGGACACTGGAGACCTAACTTTTTATAGGAACGGAGTATCTCTTGGGGTAGCTTTTACTATAACAGATACTTCTAATTTATTCTTTACAATAGGTCAAACTACTAATGCGTCAAGACAAAATGTAAGTAACTTTGGGCAAACACCATTTACCTACGCACCACCTACAGGCTTTAAAGCATTAAGCACAAAGAACTTACCCGGTGCAACAGTAGTTCCTAGTGAGAGCTTTAATACTATAACCTATAGTGGTGATGCAGAAACTTCTCGTGCTATTACTGGCGTTGGATTCCAACCTGACCTTACATGGATTAAAATGAGGTCAGGGACACATTCACATAATGTGATTGATAGTGTCCGAGGTGCAACAAAGGCTATTTTTACTAACACTAATGACCAAGAATATACCTATCCTAATGGACTGAAGTCATTTGACCCAGATGGATTTAGTGTTGGTGATTTAGCTGATGTAAATGCTATCAACTCTACATATGTAGGATGGAACTGGAAAGCTGGTACAACAGTAACTAACAATGATGGAACAATAGAGTCACAAGTAAGTACTAACCCAGAATCTGGGTTTAGTGTGGTAACATTTACAACTAACAACTTGGTAGGTGCTACAGTTGGTCATGGACTAGGTGTTGCTCCATCTATGATTATTATGAAGTACCGAGGTCTTGATGCAAACTGGGTTGTATACCATAAAGATATGTCTGCTTCACCGCAGAATAATTATTTAAATTTAAATACAACTAGCAGTATTGGTACATCAACAGACCCTTGGAATAACACTGCTCCAACAAGTTCTGTTATAACTATGGGTACAGGGGTTGGTTCAGCAAGTTCTACAAATTATGGTCTTTATACATCAGTAGCCTATTGCTTTGCAGATGTAGAAGGATACAGTAAGTTTGGCACTTATCAAGGCAATAGTAATGTTAATGGTACATTTGTATACACAGGGTTTAAACCAGCTTTTGTGCTGATAAAAAATGTAACTCAAGCAACAGATTGGATGATGTTTGATGACACAAGAAATCCTTATAATGCTACAGATAAATACCTTCAACCAAACATGGGAAGTGCAGAAGCTTCTGGTATTGGAGAGGGAGTAGATTTGGTTTCTAATGGATTTAAATTAAGAACAACAAATCCTACAGTAAATGGCAATACACATATATACATGGCATTTGCCGAACAACCATTTAAAAACGCTAACGCAAGGTAAAGGAATAATATGCTAGGATTTACAACATTTGCATCAGCACCTTTTGCATCTACAGGTAGTGGAGCAATCATTAGAGAAAAAGCAAGTTTTGTTGGTGAAGCTATACTTCAAGCTAATGCTAACGCTAAATGGCTTGATGGTGGTAACATAGTAGGTGAAGCAATATTAACAACAGACGGCACTATTGCTGGAAGTGGGTGGACAAGGATTAACCCTGACACACCTGAGTGGGACATGACCCAATCACAAGATTGGAATCAAATTAAATAACTAGAGGAAATAATTATGCACATAGTAGCAATAATAGCTTTATTAGGTGGTATGGGATACGGATTTGAGAATGACTGGAAGATAGCGAAAGGCTATAAGTCAATGCAAGAATGCCAAGAAGCTCATCCACACACTCCCAATACAATGACATCTTGGTCATATAATGAATGTAATCTTGTAGCTTACAAACTTCAAAACAAATAAGGTATAACAATGTCAAAAGAAAAAATCAGTCAATGGGACGTTAATCCAGCTAACAATACCGATGTTGGTGGAATTAATATCGCTGAAAATTGTCCTCCTTCAAATATCAATAATGCAATTAGAGAAGTGATGAGTCAAGTTAAAGAGTTCCAAAATGGCTCTAGTGGCGATGCTACTACTATTGATGGTGTATTAACTGTTAATGGCGATGCTACATTTAACGGAAACACAATAGCCGTAACTCAATCAGCTGGTAGTAACTCAAGAAAGTTAGCAACAACTGCTTATGTTGACAGAGAGGTAGGAACATTAGGAACTATATCAACCCAGGATGCTAATGCAGTTGCTATAACAGGTGGTATTATTAATGGCACAACAAAGACTGGTCAATTTGATGAGATTGAAATGGCTAAGATTGGTACTAATGCTATTGGTAAGAAAACAGTGTCTTCTTTATCACCTTCTGGCGGAGTTGATGGAGACATATGGTACAAAGTTTAAATGGCTGGTATTTATGTAAATGATGAAGGCACTTGGAAGCTTCCTAAGTCTATTTGGATAAACCAATTGGGCACTTGGCGTGTATGTAAGAATGTATATGTCAACTCAGGTGGTGCTTGGAAAGAACTCATTAAGACAGTTGACTTAATAGATAGTCAAAACAACTTTAACTTATATGAGTATTTAGGTAGTCCAACGGAAGCATTGTCTGTTATATTTAACATACCAGCGGAAGCGGTTATTTCATCTTATGATGCGCCACGTACTTACAACATACCAGCAAGAACCAACGCTTTCACAGTCGGTAACTTCCCGTCTGGTTCAACTGTGCTCATTAACAACAATGGCTACATATCAGGTGGTGGTGGATTTGGTGGATCAGGCGCTGGAAAACAATCTAATGGTATTTATAATACACAGATTCCTGGAGCTAGAGGTGGTGATGGTAGTTATGGAATTGTAAAAGGCAGTTCTAATAGCTTTGATATAACTATTGTTAACACAGGCACTATTGCTGGTGGTGGCGGTGGAGGAGGTGGAGCTGGTAGAATTGATGGAGGTGGTATTTCTACAAGTTATATCCCTGGAGCTAATGGTGGTTATGGGGCTGGTATTACTGGCTATTCTGATTCAATAGGTCAGTTAGGCACAAAAAGCCCATCTTTTAACCCAAAAATAAGTGGTAACGGAGGTAATTGTGGTCAAAATGGCACTGCTGGTGGTGGTTCAGGTAGCACAGCATATGGTGGTGGACCTGGTGGGTTAGGCAAATTTGCTATTAATACAGATGGTATAGATATAGCGGTTTCTGGAACAATTTTAGGTGGAGTAGGTTAATGACAATGAAACGAATTTCGATGGGAGAGTGGACACCAGATCTTCCCGGCACAACAGGAACAGAAACTAACAACTTAGCTGATGCACGTAATGTGTACCCTAACAATGTAGGGTATAGTCCTTTTCCTACAACAGTTTTGGTATCCCCATTAGCAGACCAAGACTTAACTGCTGTATACTCTGGTAAAGACTCAGCATTAGTACAAACATTTGCTGGTAGTGACCAAAAGCTATACAACATATATAGCACTGGCTCTCCTGTATCAAGAAGAGCAATTACCTACTCTGGTGACTTCGTTATTGATGATGCTAGTAGAGAGTCATCACCATATAGTATATCTCCAGAAGCATGGCACTTTGAGCAATTTGGTAAGAGAGTGTTGGCTTGTAAGAATAATAATATAATACAAGAATGGACAATGGGTGAGTCTGTTAAGTTTAAAGATTTAAATGAAGCTCCAACTGCAAAGTGCATGAGTATTGTGAGAGACTTTGTGGTGGCTGGTAACATTGACTCTGGTGATGCTCCAAACTTAGTAAAATGGAGTGATTTAAATAACGAAGAGAATTGGGAATCAGGTCCACAGTCACAGGCTGACTCTCAATATATTGCAGATGGTGGTGCAATTGTCAACATAACAGGTGGTGAAATAGGTATTATCTTTTTAGAAAATGCAGTCTATAGGATGTCATATGTAGGCTCACCTTTATTCTTTCAGTTTGATAAAATATCTACTGTTGGTTGTTTTGAAGGTAAGAGCTGTATTGAGGATAACGGAATAAGTTACTTCTTATCTAATGATGGTTTTTATCAGACTGATGGTAATACTGTAACAGCTATAGGTACAAATAAAGTAGACGAGTTTTTTCTAGCTAATGCTAATTTACAAGAATTGGTTACTATGTCGACAACAGTACACCCTATCTATAAATTAGTAATATGGAATTATTCAGATAACTTTGGTAAAAGACAAAACTTAATCTACCACATAGAGTCAGGTAGGTGGTCAAGAACAGAAACGCTAGCAACTAGTGTAGGCAATATAGCTACAATGGGAACTGACTTAGAAAAGCTAGGTGTATTATATCCTAAGCTTGACAAAGATGTACCAGCACCATTGGACGATAGGGTATGGATGGGTGGTAAGTATGTATTTGCTGGAACTCAAGGTAAACAAATGGTTTCATTTACAGGTGTTTGTGCAGACCCTAGACTAGAAACATTAGACATTGAGGTTGGCTATCAGTCAGTTATTACTCAAGCTAGACCTATTATTGATAATGGACAAGCTAACATTTCAGTTGCATCAAGACAAGCATTAGACGATACAATCGAATTTGGTCCTGTATCTGTACCTTATGAAAATAGAAACAATTTAAGATCAGGTGGTAGATACCATAGAGTTAGAGTAGAACCTGTAGGTGAAAACTGGACAACAGCTATTGCTACTGACTTAGATATTAACCCTAGCGGACAGAGATAATGTATAAAAAGCTAAGTAACACAGCAACACAAAGAGAAACAGCAGAAGTTGTTAATAGAATCTTAGATGGTGGTATTAATAGCATTGGTGAGATAAGATTGTATCCAGGTTCTAATGAGTTATTAAATGAAAGACTTGGATATGATTCAATTATCTTATTTAGTGCTAAAAATGCTGGAGCTTTCTTACCATATACATTAAGCAGAGAGAAAGGTAGGGCAAGTATTGGTTATGACGGAGAAAACAACTCCGACTTTTATTATGTTATATTTGGCTAAAAATTATATAGGAGCAAGGATGAAACTAAAGTTATTTGCAGTACCCACACATTTAATACAGAATTGGTGGGATAAAGCAGAACCACAGATTTCCAAAGCATTTGAAAAAGGAAGTGACGAGGTACGTCCAGACGAATTAAGGATGCAAGTAGCACAAGGTCAACAACAGTTATTAATGGGAATGAACCCTGAAACTAACGAATGCCATTGTGCATGGACTGTACAAAGTATTATGTATTGTAGAGAAAAAGTTGCTTATATAACATATATTGGTGGCAGAGACACAAGGCATGTTTGGGATGAGTTTTTAGAGTGGTGTAAATTAACAGGACACACAAAAGTACAAGGCAGCGTTAGAGACGAATCAATAATGAAACTATGGGATAAGTTATACGGAATGAAAAAGAAATACACAACAATGGAATATTCAATTAACCAAAAGGAACAAAAATGATTATCAGCATGAAAATTAAATTATATAACTGGCTAGCCAAAGACTTAGGTAAGCTAGGTCGAGAGGGTGATACAGAGCTTGCTCATGTCAATCCTTTTGAACAAAAGCTACTTAAAGCTGTTGGCGGGTCAGGCACTATTAACCCCATCACAAACTTAAAAGAGTTTAAAGGTGGCGGTGGTGGCCAAAGCCAATCATCTTCTAACGAAATTGACCCTATGTTAAAACCTTACATTTCATATGGTTTAGATGAAGCTAAAGACTTATATAATAATGGCGCACCTGAATATTTTGCTGGTAACACTTATTTAGGGCCAAACCAAGCTCAACAAGATGCAATGGCTATGATGACTAACCAAGCAAACGCTGGTAGTAATGTACTAACAAACTCTTCTGCATTGGCTAATCAAACATTAAATGGTGATTTCCTAAACTCTGGCAATCCTTATCTTGCACAAGCAACACAAGCTGGAGCTGATGTAGCTACAGACCAATACAATAAAGCAATGCAAAATACAAACAGTCAGGCTTCACTTTCTGGAAGATATGGCAGTAATGCTCATGCAAATCTTGCAAGTGATAACTCACAGAATCTAGCTAACGCATTAACTAATCAAGCTGGAACTATGGCCTATAACAATTACAACGCAGAACGTCAAAACCAAATGAATGTAATGGGAAATGCTCAGAATATAGCTGGTAATGATTATTATGGTGCTAATCAATTGATGAATGCTGGTAATCAACAAGCTGGATTCGATCAAGCTAAGTTAGACTCTGAGATTGCTCGACACGACTATGGTCAGAACGCACAACAAATGCACTTAAACAACTATCTCACTGCTGCTTATGGCGCACCAGGTGGTTCTCAAACAACAACAACTTCAAGTGGGGGTGGTAAATAATGGCTTCAGGAATGTTAATGGGTGCCGGTTTAGGTGCAGCAACAAGCATGGCTACAGGGCAAGACCCACTTAAAGGTGCTGCAATTGGCGGTGCAATGGGTGGTATAGGTGGTGCAATGAGTTCAGCTCCAACAGCCGGAAGTGCCGCATCACAACAATTTGCTCAAGGTGGTTTTGTCAACCCAGCTTTAACAAGCGGAGCGGCCGGAAATGCTGCTTACTCAGGAGCTACATCAATGATGACAAATCCAGGTTTAACTGAAACTGCTAGTTCTGGTATGTTTGGTGGGTTAGGTGATGTAGCATCAAATGCTATGGATGGCTTTACAGATATGACTGGCATGACAGGACAAGATCTAGGTGGTATGGCATTTAATAAAGGTGTAAGTGCTTTATCTCAACCTCCACAGCAACAACCTCAATTAAATGTACCACAAGCAAGTATATCAAGACCTCAATTCCAACCTGGGATGCAAGGTGGTGGTATGCTAACTTCTAATCCAATGCAAAGAAAAAGACAAGGACTCTTATAATATGAAATTCTTAAATGATATTGCTGGTTCTGGACTAAATGTTTTTGGAGCTGGTGGAAACGGGACAACTAAACAACTAGAAGAATTAGGATTACTTGCTCCTGGTGCAAAAGAAAAGGCGCAAAGTCAATCATTAATGAGGGGTTTGTTAGGGTCTGTGATATCTTATGCAGCTCAACCTAAGAATCAAGGATATGGCTCTGGAATACCTTATATAGCTAAAGGATTGCAACAGGGTATGATTGAAGCTCAAAAGCCATTTGACTCACTTAATACAACTGCTATGCAAAATCAAAAGATTAAAGCATACAAAGATGAGCAAA
>Ga0209092_10001410_pt1 | contig 23489 bp, 38 predicted proteins | sample FraStrMetagenome_FD_187446 | JGI IMG/M metagenome (GOLD analysis project Ga0209092, IMG submission 187446) | Marine eukaryotic phytoplankton communities from Arctic Ocean - Fram Strait ARC3M Metagenome (SPAdes) (version 2) | ecosystem: Environmental > Aquatic > Marine > Oceanic | place: Fram... | reverse complement strand
ACGGTGATAAGGTATTCACATCATGGGAACTAGAGTTTACTATCCAGGAGCCTGGAGAAGAAGACACAACAACGTTCCGTTCAACAATTTACGATTGGAAAGAAGATAGTGCTAGGGTAGCCAAAGAGACACCCAAGTACAAATGGCATGTTGGTGGAGATCACTACTTGTCAGTTGATGCTGTTCAGAAATGGATAACACAAACTTACCAAGGGTAATGGAACCTAGACTTTTTAAGAACTGGGTTCAGCGAGTAGATGTTCAGATTTTCCCACATTGCGTGGTGGTTTGTACTGAACCAAAACAACAAAACCAAATGCATGCGGCTGTAACTCAGCTGGATAGAGTACCTGGCTACGAACCAGGAAGTCAGGAGTTCGAATCTCTTCAGCCGCGCCAAGTAATAATAGAAGGAGTTTGTTAGATGCATACATTGATATCGAACAACAAAAGGAAGTCCAGGAGGACCAGTATGGAAAATAATAAAAATAATGTTTCTTTTGTAACAGGTGTTCACACACATGATACAACAAGAGGGGGCGGAGCAAAGCCTGTAGTTGATCAAGAAGATACCACATGTATTTGTGGCGAGTACGAGCTTGATAATGCAGGGCCTGACTGCTATTCACACATGACACAGGGCTACTAAAAGGTTGACACGACCACCGTTTACCTGTATAATATACTTATAAGCAAAATTAGGTAGGAGTAATAATGCAGAACTTAAACACAATAAACCAAAGTAAAGACAAAATTGTAGCCATAGACGGTTACAGTATTGGATCTTTTACTTGCTATAATGCAGACAACGATCATGCTGTGAACATCCAACTTACTTCGTTAGAAGAAATGTGGTATGGTCATGAAGAGAATATTGATCACCCAGAAGGTTCAGAATACCCAGTAAGTATAAACGTTCCTCACATGAAAGTGATGAGAGACAGAGTTATGGCTAGTGTTCTTTCTAGAACTGGTATTGACATTTCACAATTTGATAGCATTATACATGCTACTACCTGCCCAGGTAGAGATAAGCAAGGTAATATTATTGACCATGGTAACGAAAACATCATAAGGAACGTATAATGAATCCTTGCAATATCATCCAAGCACTAGAGGCCGACAGTAGCACTCTAGCAAAGCAACAAATCCTCAAAGACAACATCAACAACGCCGAGTTTATCGAAGGCTCTACTATGTGCCTCGATCCTCTTGTGACGTTCGGTGTAAAGCAAGTGCCTATCACAGACACTATGGGTTCTGGAGTTAGTTGGGACGACTTCAAGTTGTTAGCAAACGAACTAATTAATAGAGAACTCACAGGCTATGCGGCCAGAGATGCTATTCAAACAATGGCAGACAACAGCACAATCGACCAATGGAACGATTGGTACCGTAGAATTCTTATCAAAGACCTACGTTGTGGTACTGGTGCTAAACTGTTTAATAAAGTACAGAAGGATACTATCCCACTATTCGGTTGCATGTTAGCACACGATGGTGCTAAACATCCTAAGAAGATTGCAGGAGAATGTTTCATTGAATATAAGTACGACGGTGTGCGTGTTATTGCTATTGTGCAAAATGGCGATGCTACTTTATATAGTAGGAATGGAAAACTATTGGAAAACTTCCCACACATTAACGAAGCACTCAGCAAGCCAGAGTTCGAAGGTCTTGTATTTGATGGCGAGGTAATGAGCGAAGACTTCCAAACACTTATGAAGCAAGTACATAGAAAAGAGGGTGCTCAAACTGAGGATTCATATCTTGCTGTATTTGACATGCTAACACTTGCAGAGTTTAATGCAGGTGGTACTGAGCATGGTGCTATGTTTAGACGTCAACGTATACTAGACCTAAGCGGTTTGTTTAACTATAGAATTCAATTAGTTGATGCAACTGTTATGGACTTAGACACAGACGAAGGACAAGCAACGTTCAAAGCAATGAACAAAAAAGCATTAGATGAAGGCTATGAAGGATTAATGATCAAGCCAATCAACGCAGACTACAAATGTAAACGTAGCCATGCATGGTTAAAGATCAAACCTTTTATTGAAGTTACACTTAAAGTAGTCGATGTTGAAGAGGGTACAGGCAAAAATGCTGGTATGCTTGGAGCATTAGTTGTTGCCGGCAATGATGATGGCAAAGACTTTCATCTTAATGTAGGCAGTGGATTAACTGATGACATGCGTAAAGATGTATGGGCAGTTAAGGATGCTGTAATCGGACAGTTAGTTGAGATTAGAGCTGATGCGGCAACGCAAAGCCAGGACGCTGACGATGTTTGGAGCCTAAGGTTCCCACGTTTTAAAACATTCAGAGGTTTTGCTGTTGGAGAGAAACTGTAATGTTTGCTAAGTTAAGAGACTGGTTAGACATCTGCAAAACGCATTGGAGAGAGATATTTGCTCTTTCCTTTATGCTACACTTCGTAATGGATCTATTTATTATTGGACCGTTGTTCTTTTTATTAGGATACTTTTTCGGTATCAATGTGGAGGCACACTAAATGACCAAAGAACAATGGACTCAGGCACAAAAGAACACAGTAGCGAATGCAAGACGCATGGGTAAGAGCAACATGGCTTTCGACAAAATGCAACGTGATTTAGGAATGCTTAGAACAGAAATTAATGACACAGATAAAGAAAAATTAAACGATTGGATTAAAGGCCAATTAGGATTTGGGAGTTAGATATGATAGGTCACTATAAACCAATTGATATACTTTGCGAAGACAATGGAAGAGTTGTTAAAGGCGAAGTAAAGACTTATGCCGCCGGCGTATATATGACTGTTGACATGGGAGGCATGGACCTCAACATGCAATGGGATAAAAGACTGCAAGAGTTTAGAGCTAGTAAAGTAGGACTAGACTTTGTTGCACAAACACCAACCACGTACTAATGACTAGTAAACAGAAGAAGCAAATCAACACAGTTGTACAAGGTACATTAAAGATTGTTGGTTGTGCGTTCTTGTTCCTAGGTATGACAATGGCATTAGGTATAGGCATTAATCCTCACATGGAATTGTATGCATACTTGTTATTGTTTATAGGTACATTGTTTATAATGGTACACAGTTTTAGATGTAACGACCACATGTTCTTGTTAGTATCAAGTGCAGGGTTTGTGCTAGTAGGTAACTCTTTCTTAGACACAGAAACAGCAATCATGATTGCAAACAACTACGGTATTGCCTTAACAGAAGAGCAAGGATGGTTTGCCAAGTACGGTAAAGTATTCGTAGAAATTATAAAGGCGGTGACATAATGTATTTCGGAAATAAAGAATATTTGGTTTCAACAAGACCAACTCACGGTAACGGCGAACAAAGACTATACCAATTCCCAAATGGGTTTGGTGCAAGTGTTGTTAAGCACGATATGAGTTACGGTGGCAGAAGTGGCTTATGGGAACTTGCAGTTCTCGATGCCGACGGTGTATTATGTTACGATACAATCATCACAGATGATGTAATAGGCCATCTCAACGATCCACAAGTCGATGAAGTGTTAGGACGAATATTTCGGTTAGACGAAAACGGCCAATAATTGCCACATAAGTTAACTGATGTGTTAACTTTTGGTAAATACAGGTGGAAGAAAGAATTGCTAACCATCTTCCACAACAAGCAAGTTTTGGTGTTGGTGCGAATCCAACCACGTTCGCCTCTTAGAAGGGAACTTAAAAAGTTAGGGAACTTTTTATACTGCTTGAGCTGTGCCTGTAAAGGGCAGTGAATGAGGTTGCTATAACTTATAGAACCAGGAGATACCAATGACTACTTTAACTAAGGTAGGTAATAGTATACATAACGCATATAGCGAATTCAAAGACAAGTACTGCCCAGATGGACAAACTTGCCAAGACTTTGCTACACTAGGTGGACTAGCGTTCACTATATGGTTTATGTATATTGCAATGTTACCAATATTGTAAAGACCATCCATGTGCTATATCTGGCACAAAACTAAAAAGATTGCACAGCCGGCTTTCACCAGCCGGTTCGTGTATTAGTCTATAAATATTAACATAACAACAAAGGATGCCAGAATTAAATTCTTTCGTTGACATCTAAACAACAAGGCTGTATAATCTATATCATGAGCGAGAGTAAACTACAACAACATATTGACATCATCGACCAGTTAGAGTCAGAAGAAGTCTATGACTATGTGCTAGAGCTTGGACAAGAAGTAGCAGGTATATTTACAGAACGTTTAGACGAACACTTTGTTCACGGATGCCAAAGCCCAGTTTGGGTAACAGGTGTTGATGAGCCAACCGGTTGGGAGTTTGCAATAGACAGCGACTCGTTTATGGTTAGGGGTGTTGGTCATATCATTTGCGATTGCCTCAGTGGTATGACATCAGATGAAATCAGCGAAGTTACATTTATTGACTTCAAAGATTTATCAGTGTACTTTAGTACACAACGTAGGCAAGGAATGCAATCAATTATTAACAGAATTAAATCAATAAGCAAAGGAAACTAGTATGAATTTTGTACCATATGTAATCGAGAAGACCTCAGGCGGCGAACGCAGTTATGATATCTATAGCAGACTTCTCAAAGAAAGAATTATCTTTTTAAATGGCGAGGTCAGCGATGCAGTATCAAATAGCATTTGTGCCCAGTTTCTTTTCTTAGAAGCAGACGACCCAGACGCTGATATCAGTTTCTACATCAATAGCCCGGGCGGTGCAGTTACAGCAGGTATGGCAATGTATGATACCATGCAGTATATTAACTCAGAAGTAAACACAATTGTAATGGGCCAAGCGGCAAGCATGGGCTCATTCCTTGCTAACGCAGGCGCACCAGGTAAACGTTTTATGCTTCCGGGTGCTAGGCACATGATACATCAGCCACTAGGCGGTGCACAAGGACAGGCAAGTGACATTATGATTCGTGCTGTAGAGATAGGGCGTATCAAACGTGAACTTACTGAGAAGTATGTAGAACATAACACTAAAGGCAAGACGTACGAAGAGTTTGAGGCTGCAATGGATAGAGATAACTTCCTAACAGCACAAGAAGCACTAGATTTTGGCTTAATTGACGAGATTATTACTAAACGTATGCCCGTTACTCCATAAATATATATAATAGATATAAGGAGTATACAATGGAACTATTAAAAACATTTAATCCAGACAACTTGATTACATTCAGCCCATCTGCTCAAGAGCATTTGGTTGCTTCTATAGAAGGTAAAGAAGGCATGATTGGTGTTAGTTTATCATTAAAACCTGCAGGATGTGCAGGCTTTGAATATGTATGGGACCTAGTAGAGACTGCACAAGAAGGATTTGGAGAACAAGAACTAGGCGAGTACTCATTCTTTTTAGATGATATGAGTAAAGACTTTCTTGCAGGCAGTTTCGTAGACATGGAAGACGAGGGTTTAAAAGGCAAAACGTTAACCGTAAAAGCACCTAAAGCATCAGGTGAATGTGGTTGCGGCGAGAGTGTAACCTTCGATGTCTGATGCAGTCTTCCTTGAGTACAGGTTTAATCCTGAAAGGGAACCGTACCAACCACTGTTTGATCGACTAACCAAATTAGGCTTCACACAACGCAGTAAACACTCTGTAAGCAACGTTGAAGTGTGGGTGCAATCAAGAGCAATACTATTAGTACAACCAGACTATCTATACAGTGATGTAGGTAAAATAATGGGCTTAGGTGTTGTTAGCAATTCTCATCCAATGGACGAGATAAGCAACGTGTACCTAGATGAAAGGACAGACTTCTATGCTCGTGAATGTAATAATGGATTTAAATTTTACTTCACAGAAACAGAAAGCCTAACACACTTATATAAAGTAACAAACTCTGCACCATCTACTACTAGCGGTATAAATGCATTTGGTGGCCTAGTAATTAGTTCAACTGATTCTGACTTCAGAGACATACTCGAACAAACTTCAGAGAAACAAGAGCATTCGGAAAAGTATACAAAGTATATATTTAAAAACAAATTTACTGTTTTCTTAAGGGATGACAGAGATGAAGGTGTAGAACTAATTGTATCAGAAACTGTAGATGTGTTTAGCACTACAAGTTATATAAGTGCTAGAGGAATACGCACAGTACAATTCGACGACTTAGACGTAAGTAAGTTTGGCACAATGGCACACAAGATTAAAGGATATAACTGTAAGCCTTTTGGCAATGAACACAGTTATTCAATTGAAAACTACATTCCTAAAGAAGACTTTAATGTAGATTTAGTATTTAGATCTAGAAAGAAGTATATTAAGATTAAGGAAGACACGTTGGATTATTATGAGTCTATTGAAACGCAGTAGTATACATCAATTAATGTATCCGGATAATGATATGCTGGATGCATTTGGTAAATTAAATCCTAATACAACAGAACGGACAGCATACTTTTTTGAGTTGTGGATGATACGCAAACCATTTGAAGTAAAGTTTGCAGATGGTCCTGCCACACACAATGATATCTGCAAGGAGTTAGGACTAAGGACTCCGTGGGATTATCAAATACAAGGTAATGCTATTAGGTTTAATACTGCTGAACAGTTTGCGTACTATAGAATAGCAAAAGGTAACACACAATGAACAGACAAGAATTTGAACAAATGGAGCCGAGTAAATTACTCGACAAGATAACAGAATTAAACAAACAACTGTTTAAGATGAGTCAGCGATCACCTGTCTTTAATCAGTTGCGTGGCATCATAGGCGAAGCCCAACAAGTATACCAAGAGCACTTAGCGATACAAAGATACGATCAGGATAACGAAGAGCGTTCAAGTGTACTTAACATAGGTGAAATAGAAAGCGAAGTCTATACACCTAACTACACAGAAGGAAACCCAATACTGGACGTAGTGGTTTCTAGTTATGTACAGGAGCCAAAGAAATGACAGCAGTATTAGAACAAACACATAAAATAGGTATAACGATTATAGACAGTAATGCTGGTTATATAGAGAATAAGAATTATACTATAACCTACCAAATGTTTTCAATGGCAACAACTGATGACTTTGGCAACCATTCACAAAATCAAAACAAATCATTCCTAAAAGTTAATTACTTTTTATCAGGCATTGTTGATAACTCAGTAGCATTTGCATTAGAAGATATGAAACATGCAGAACGTTTCTTAGCAGACTACAGCAATAACCTAATAGTATTACCTGACTTAGATGATATGACACTGCTAGAATGTTTACACCGTAAACTTCAAACCATTGCAGGCGAGCATACTGTTATTAGTAAGTTAAGTATACATGATGATCAAACAGGATTAACCTACCATGGATTCTACGATGACGAAACGGCATACAGTTTACCAAGCCAAAAGGATTTTTGTGGTGAACTAAGTTATTGGGAACAATGTTGGTGGGACCGGTACGATGTACTTATGTTTGATAATATAGCAGAGACGCAAGAAGAAATAGATTTACATAGACAAAGCCAAGACTTAGATAAACTATCAGAACCATTTGACGATATTGACGAAAGTATCAGTGAGATACTTGAAAGAGTAAGGAAAGGTCTTATTGTAGATGATGACGAAGTTAAAGTACCTGGCGAGGTTGTATCACTAGATCAAGCAAAGGCATCTAAACGAAAGAAGTCAAAGTGGAAACCAACGATAGTTTAATAGTTGACACAATGAATATTAGATGCTATAATAGTTAACATGACTACAACTACAGAACAGCAAGGCATAGAACTGTTATATCGTAATAAAGATATTAATGATATAGTATTTGAAAATGCTACACAGTTTAATCAGTTTGCAGATGAACTAGATATCGAAGAACTAATACTAGAAGCAAACTGGAGTCAAGACTTTAATATACCACAGCATTATAAAGATATAGATGTTGAGGAATATGTAAGGAAGTTAATTCCGAACGGAGTGGACGGCACTGATAACGCCGAGGCCAGTCAACGTGTAGACATGGAATTAGCTTTATATAAGGCCAGGAATTTGTATAGTATATTACAACTAATGATATATATAGTTGATATGATGCGAAAGAACAGCCTAGTATGGGGTGTTGGAAGAGGATCAAGTGTTGCAAGTTATGTATTATTTTTAATTGGTATACACAAGATAGACAGCATAAAGTACAATTTAATTATTGAGGAATTTTTAAAATAATGCAAAAGAGAACAAGCAGAGGACAGATAATCGACTTTGAAGCAATGCAAGCCGCACAGGGTGACGTGCCTGCTATAGGTAATATGCAGACAGACGGCAACGGCAACGTCCTAGGCCCGGGTGGTAAAGTTGTTGAAACAAACGAGAATCGAGTTCGAAAATATTTACGAGACAATCCTTCTACAAGTGCTGACCAAGTAAGTTTAGATACTTCACAGCCAATAACACAAAGTTCAGAAGGTGCAGAAGTAGTTCAAACTAAAACAGCAAAGACTGAAGCAGAAAATGTCAGGACTAAAGTACAACCTGATCCAGAACCTGCTCCAGAGCAGCCAAGTGAGTTTGATGAGCCAGACGACATAGAACCACTAGGATTTAACGAAGTCATGCAAGACAACGGTGACATTGAAATGGTACCGTACTACACTGAAGAAGACAAGGCTTAAATGAACATAAGACCATTAGCGGATAAGATTGCTGTAATTGCAGACCCCGCAGACACACAAACAGAAAGCGGATTGTTTATTGCTACTAAAGCAGGAGCAACAACAACCAAGGCCACAGTAGTTGGCGTAGGTCCAGAAGCAACAGACTCCTTCTCTAACGAAGACAGGGTATTGTTTGTAGCAGGTACTGGACAAGAAATGAAAATACAAGACACATCTTACACATTCTTAGAAGCCAATGGCGTGATTGGTATTCTAAAAGAAGATGGATTGTTTGCTACACATGATAATATTGTGTGTACTGATGCAGACTTAGGTGACCAAACAACCAGCGCCGGCATTATTATCAAAAGTAATGTCAAAGAAAGCCAAGGCATCACCAGCAGGTGGATGCGTGTACACAAAGTAGGACCAAAACAAGAACTAGTCAGCCCTGATCAATGGGTACTAGTTGAGTATGGTCGGTGGACAGAAGGCTTTGCCATTGACGGGCACGACGAATGCTATCGAGTAGATCCCCTAGGTCTATTAGCAGTCAGTGATGAGAAGCCGGAGACTGGATTGTATTACAATGACAATGTTGTCGCAACTTCTAAACAGACTTTACCACTATGAAAATATCAAACGGACACGGAATTGGAACCTTTGGTGTAACTGGTGTCACTTTAATGACACTACACATCACAGGATATCTCACAGGATGGGCATGGCCTATACTATATGTTATGTTAATACTTGCAGGCGCAGGTAACGAAACAACAAAGAGTAACTAAGATGCCATACATCGAAGAGACTGGCGAGAAAGCAATAGAACGTCAACTTAGACAGTGGGCAGGTGTAATGCATGATCCAATGATAGATGGGTTCAATGGTTTCGGTTGCAAACAAAAAATGTACAGACTCAAATTCCTTTTAGACCAAATGATCGAAGACGGACCTGATTACGCAGGCGAAGATGAATGGCTTGAAGAACAAAGGCTTGAAAAAGCACAAAAAATACTTGCTGGTAAGAAAAATTATTACCCAGCATTCTAGTTAAAGTCGAGTGTGGGCTGACATCAAAAAGGTATCCTACTACCTGTCAGACTCACACTTGCAATTTTCTAAAATAGTACTTGACATCTCTGTCATTATAATCTATAATACAACAGTAAACTAACACACAGGTGATCTATGGATTTAGATAGGAAACAAGCAGAAGCAGTTATTCAACTACATGACATTGCAAGATTTGTAGCAAGGAATGGCTTTAACGAAACACTAGCCTCTGAGATTAGAGCAATAGCAGACAAATTAAACAAAGCACAACCTGTACCTAAAGAGGAAAAACAATGAAAGACCTATGGACTGAAAAGTATCGCCCAAGCAGTATCGACACTTATGTGTTCAGAGACGATAAGCAAAAGCAACAAGTAACTGGCTGGGCGGCTGATGGAGCATTGCCTCATTTACTATTCAGTGGAGCACCTGGTACAGGTAAAACTACACTAGCAAAAGTATTGCTAAATGAGTTAGGTGTAGACAGCATGGATGTGTTAGAGATTAATGCTAGTAACGAGAACAATGTAGATACTATTCGTAACAAGATTACAAACTTTAGTAGCACTATGCCGTTTGGTGATATGAAATATGTATTGCTAGATGAAGCAGACTACATTACTCCAAATGGACAAGCGGCTCTACGTGGTGTGATGGAAATGTATCATACTAGTTGTAGGTTCCTACTTACATGTAACTACCCACAGCGAATTATTCCTGCATTGCATAGCAGATGTCAAGGCTTCCATATTGAGAAGTTAGACGTACAAGAGTTTACTGCTAGGCTTGCAACTATCTGCATTGAAGAAGGTGTACAGATTGATTTAGATACACTTGATACTTATGTACAAGCGAGCTATCCTGATTTGCGTAAAAGCATTAACCTTGTACAACAGAATGTTGTTGACGGGTTATTGCACAAACCACAAGACGGAGACAGTAGCACATCAGATTGGATGCTTAATGCTATTGAAATGTTTAAATCAGGTAAGTATAAAGATGCTAGAACTTTGATTTGTAGCCAAGCAAGACCTGAAGAGTATGATGACGTGTACAAGTTTATGTATAGGAACTTAGAGCTTTGGGGTAGCACAGAACAACAGCAAGATCAAGCAATAGTTATTATACGGAATGGCATGGCTAAGAGTAGTTTATGTGCAGACCCAGAAATAAACATGGCTGCAACTATGATTGAATTGCAGTTCAACAACTCTTAGGAAGGTAGATGACATTTGTAGTAGGCGAGAATTGTATAAATTGTAAGTTCACAGATTGCGTTCAAGTATGCCCAGTAGATTGTTTCTTTGAAGGCCCTAACTTTTTAGTTATTGATCCTGATGAATGTATTGATTGCGGATTGTGCGAACCAGAATGCCCTGCAAAGGCTATCTTTGATGAGGACGATGTACCAGAAGATCAAATAGAGTTCATCGAAATAAATGCAGTATACAGCAAAGAGTGGCCTAACATTGTAGAGATGAAGGACCACCCAGCCGACGCAGAAGAATGGAACGGCAAACCCGGTAAGAGAGACCTATTAGAGAAATGAATTTTAGATTTTACGGTGACAGTTGGTTCTGGACTTGGTGGCCTGAAAGCAGACCATTTAAGTCTGAACAAGTTAATAATTTAAGAGCAAGGGGTGTATCAGTTGATTCAAGAGACCAATACCCACATGGGCCTGATCCTGCTATAAGTTTTGTAGAGCTATATTTAAATAAGTTAGGACACGAAGTTGAACATTTTTGTTGGCCAGGCACTGCCTTCTGCGAAACAGTAACTATTATTTGTAACAGGCCACCTGCTGAAGAAGGCACAGCAAACATAATTTTTTATTCTGAGCCTACACGTGGTGTAGAGCTAAGAGCATTAATGGAAGCAGAATGTCAGCCTGATGTTACATATAAACAGTTAGAGGATAAACTCTACGACTTAACTATTAAAAGTCTGTGTAAGTTAGGACAACATGCTAACGAAATTAACCAAGAGTTTATTATTTCTGGAGGACAGAGTACACTGTATGATAGGGTTATGACTCAGGTACCTGTAGAATTAAGAAAAAACTTAACATTATTGCACCCATGTATTTTATCAAGTACAGATGAGATGTACGATAGAAACCTAGAACAAACTATGCTAGGTCCATTTAAACTCACAGAGTGCATAGGCAATGATGCAGTTGCTCCTGTTAATTGGGAAAACTATCACGATAGTATACCAAATGAAATATACGATCAACTCGCAAAATTTGATAAGCATACTAAAACCAGAACGTGGCCTGACATAGGTCATATGAATGCAGGGCATACATTGTTCTATATAGACGACCTTTTAGCATACATTGAAGGTAAATAGTATTATGTCAAGAGATAAAGTAATACATCAGGTAGAAGAAGAAACTCTAGTCACCGTTAGCCTATGGTCTAGGATCAAGCATTGGTGGCGTACACTTGTTCGAGAAGAATGGGAAATTACCATATTCTTTCCTGCTGATGTACAAATACTAGAAGATGGTTCTCGTATAGAAAACTTTTCGCCTAAGACATACAGAGCAAAAGCAATCGTAAAGCTCACAATGACTCACATTATATTCAAAGACCTACTTGGGGTTAAACACGAAATTAAAGTGGTTAACCCGGTAGGTTACGATGTCAGAAAAATATATTAATCAACCTTATGATGGCGGCGTAATAGTTCTAGACTGTAACTTGTCTACACCTTATTCACAGTCAAACAAATCCGGTCCAAACCACTCCGCATCAAGTGTATTATCCACAGTAAGACCTATGGCTCCTTTTGCATTGCATGACGTGTGTACGAAATTAGGCATACAAAGCACAGTTATTAATTATGTTGACAGATGGAACACAGAAGAACTAGCTGAACTACTCTGTAACTGGTGCGACCATCATAACTTAACTAATATTATGCTTGCCTGTAGTGCCCAATTTACCAGTGACAAAATAGTAACAAACCCTGCTTTCAGAAACTTAATCTTAGAGATGAAGAGTAAGTATAATGTTACGTTAATAATTGGCGGTCCTATAGCAAGTGCTAAAAGCAATGAGTGGGATGGTCTTAAACCTGATGTTGTATTCCAGGGAAGAAGTTTACATTTGTTTGAAGATTATTTAAAAGGTGAAATTTCTGATCAGCATGTAGAAGATATTAACGGTATTACAAGTTGTAAGAACCATGTCACTGGTGTAGTCAGAGAGCAACCTCTTGTACCTAATTTGTATGACGACTACTGTTTAAATGAAAAAGATATTTTGCAGTTTGAAATACGACTTGGATGTAAATTTAACTGTACATTCTGTAACTTTGAATTCAGAGGTGCTAAGAAAGTACACGACACTGAAACTGATATTTTACATAAAATGTTTAGTGATGCACAAGGAAAGTATAATGTAACTAGGTTTGCAGCAGCTGACGACACAATAAACGAAGAGGAATCTAAAGTTGACTTGCTAGTATCAGCAACTGAACACTTATCCTATAAGCCTAAGATAGTAGGCTTTATGAGATTTGATATAATGATGACTCACCCAAATACTGCTGAAAAACTAGACAGGGCAGGATTTATAGGTCCGTATTTTGGTATAGAAACATTTCATCCTGTTGCAGGCAAGCACATTAGGAAGAAAGTTAACAGGGAACGAGGATTAGACTTTTTAGAATACTTAACAAGAACATACCCACACTGGTGGGTGAATAGTGGATACATAATTGGGCTACCAGGTGAACCACTAAAGCATAATTGGTCGGTACTAAAGGAAATCAGAAAGAGAAAACTACTGGATGGTATCATCCCTGCTCCATTACAAATATGGCAAATTAGTGGCTGGACCGAAAACGAAAGTGAGATGGTTAAGAATCCTGGAAAATTTGGACTAACACTCACAGACAAATTAACAGAAGATCACGAACACCCAGGCTTACATTTTATACATTGGCAGCATGAGCATGCTGATTATAACACATCAGTACTATACCGTAATAAAGCTGCACCAATGTTAGCCAAAGGTGGAATAACTTTACTAAGTCCTTGGGAGGTCCTTATGCGTGGTGCTATAGGAGGACCAGATCTATTTAACGTAGAAGAAAAGAATAAGTACAAGGCAGACGCTGGGAAGAATCACCAAAAAGGGTATTGGCTTCCTAAAGATATAGTTGATCTAGAAACAGTGTTCTACAAAGAATATATAGTACGCAAGAAAGAATACTACCAGAAACTATTTTCTGGTGAAATTGAATGAATTTCAATGGAGGCGGTGTAATAGTTTTGGATTGCAACGGCACAATTAACAATGCAAAAGGACTAGTACATTCACCTCACTTAGCAGAAAGATTACTCACAGTAAGACCAATGGCTCCTTTTGCATTGCATGACCTTTGCACTAAACTTGATATTCCTAGCACAGTTATTAACTATGTAGACCGGTGGGATTTAACAGAGCTAGTTGAGTTGTTATCGCAATGGTGTACATATCACCGCTTAGAACGCATTACAATAGCTTGTAGTGCCCTGTTTACCAGCAACGGCATCGCAAGTGAGCCTATGTTTAGAGACTTAATACTGGAAATGAAAAGCAGGTATGATGTAACACTAATACTAGGCGGCCCGTTAGCAAGTCCTCATCACACAGAATGGAGCGAAGTTAAACCTGATGTTATATTCCAAGGCAGAAGTATACACTTGTTTGAAGACTGGCTCAAAGGAGAATCAAAAGAGGAATACCGAAACGAACAAAACGGTATCACTACTTACAAGAATTTTAAAGCGGCGGTAGTTGGTGAGAACAAATCAATACCAACAGAACATCCTATTGTTCCTATACTGTATGATGACTATGCGTTAGGTGAAACAGATGTTATACAGTTCGAGACACGACTTGGTTGTAAATTTAATTGTACTTTTTGTAACTTTGAATTCAGAGGTGCTAAGAAAGCACATGATGCTAAGTCCGAATGTTTGTACACAATGTTCACTGATGCAAAAGAGAAGTATAACGTAACTAGATTTGCTTCTTGTGATGATACGTTCAATGAGGACGAAGACAAGATTGACTTACTGCTATCAGCGACTGATCGTTTATCGTACAAGCCTAAAATAATAGGCTTTAATAGGTTTGATATATTAATGGCAAAGCCTGAAACAGTTGCTAAGTTAGATAGAGCAGGATTTGTAGGACACTACTTTGGTATAGAATCGTTGCACCCTGCCGCAGGTAAGATGATTAGGAAGAAGATTAACAGAGAAAAATCACTAAACTTCTTAGAGCATTTGAGAACAGACTATCCACATTGGTATTTGACTAGTGGATACATCACAGGACTACCAGGCGAACCACTAGAGCATAACTGGTCAGTGCTAAAAGAAATTAGAAAGAGAAAACTATTAGATGCAGTTGTAGGAACAGTGTTAACATTGTGGCAGATAAGTGGCTTACCTGAAAACGAAAGTGAGATGACTAGACATCCTGAACGTTTTGGTATAACAGTTAAAAATAAAAAGCCTGAGGGTGCTATATTTGATAACATGCATGTCCTTAATTGGGAGCATGAACACACTGACTTCTCCTCAGCATTACAGATGCATCATAGAATACCAGGGTTCATGAGAAAGGGCGGTATAACTGAAGTAGGGTCATGGGAGATTATTCAACGAGATGCTATTGGCGATGTAGATTTCTTTGATGCCGATAGTAAAAAAGAATACTTTGACGAGGTTGCTAAAGACATCAACAAGATGTGGGAGCCTAAATGGCAAGAGTTTGCTGTACAGCACTATAATAACTACATAGAACGTAAAAAACAGTATCATTTAACAAATTTTACTTAAAATAGCCCGTTTTTACCAGAAAAAACTATGTTTTATTATATAAATCATAAATATCATGGCAACAAAGAAATGCAAGGGTAAAAGGATCGTAAGTGAATGGAATCTACTGTAAATCTAAAATTGCTGTAATACTACACAAGGTAAGTTGATCGTAAGAGAAGCAAACCGAATGGTAATATTATATTTGGGATTGCCCACTAAAAGAATCTAAATGGTAACATGAAGAAAACTTACAAGTGCAATCAAGTAGAATAGAGAGACAGGACACACACTAACGAATGCCTCTCTACTCCGCGAACTCCTTAACTATCCCCGTACAATTTTAATACTTCAGCAACAATAGGATGTCTTTCTACATCACCCTTATCGAACTGAACCATCTTAATTCTATCAGAACCTTGTGCGGCTAATCGTTCTATAAAGCATTTAAGTCCGTTGCTCTCAAACCCTCTATCGTGTTGATCTAAGTCTCCTGTTACTACTAGTTTTGATCCGTCTCCTATTCTAGTAAGCAACATTTTCATTTGGTTGTCTGTGGCGTTTTGCATTTCGTCTGCAATGATCCAACTGTCTTTGAATGTTCTTCCACGCATATATGCTAAGGGAGCAACTTCTAATTTATTGTCATTAACCATAAATTCTATTTGCTCTGGTGAATAGTATTCTTCAAATAGATCAAAGATTGGTCTTGTCCATGGCGCCATCTTTTCTACAAGTGTGCCGGGTAAGAATCCATGTTGTTCGTCAACACTAACTGCTGGTCTAGTTACAACGAATTTATTGATCTTGTTGGATTTTAATAGTTTAAGGCCTGCCAGTGTACTAATTAAAGTTTTACCTGTGCCTGCTGGTCCTACAGCAAAAACTATATTGATGTTGTGGTCTTCTAAATAACCTAATAGGTCATCTTGTTTGAAGTTTCTTGGTGAGAGTTTTACCTCTTTTTGGCGTGAACGGCTAAGGGCGTTTGTGCCACCGTCTATAATTCTCAAGTTATGATCTCCTCCTTTTTGTTTTTTATACTTATTGCATTTCTCTTTACGAGCTCTTCTTGACATACTGAGTCCCCTTGAATAATGGTGAAAGTACCGCGTAGACTGATTGTCCTGCGGTGAGTGCTGTGTTGGTTTTGTATTATAATATTGCGAATGCATTTCATACACTTTTATTTAACCATGTATAGCCAGACCAAATAAACGTTGTTTTTGGACGAGCAAACGATGATACATACGACAGATAAGTCATTGTTTTAAGTACGGTTTTAGCGTTTGACATAGCTCAATAATGCTGTATAATATACATATAAACAAACAAAAGAGAGTAGTATATTATGACAGCATTTGTTAAAGAGAATTTTAGTTGGGACGGTATGTACTTAATGTACAAAGGCGAGTTTGATGGCGCTAAGTTGATGACTGATGTTCATCCTGACTGTCACCCAAGTTGGAAAGGCATGTTGAAGCCAGCCTTTGTTGCACGTTTCAAATATGGTTACAAGCCGTGGAAAGCATGGGTTAACTTCTTAGTTAAGAATGCTACCGTTGAGAAGTACATGGAGCTTGCAGACCACAACAATAAGGTCTTTAGCGAGAAGTACGGTTACGAAGTGTGTGGCTCACCAGTCCAAGCAATGACGCAGTTAGGCTACAAGGGGAAAGTGTAATGATTATATTCGAAGGTGATTTTGTTAAGTTGCACATGGTTCCAACCCAGTTGTTTAAGGTTGTTGAGATACTGCCGTTTGATATCTGTGTTCTAGATAACGGCTTCCACGTTTGTGCTAGTCCAGAGTACATTGCAGACTACTTCTCAGTTAACGAAGTTATGGAAGTAACCAACTCAGATCTAGTGCTAGATCCCACAAAACCAGCGTATATTGTTAAACAAACCACTGTAAGTCATTGATTTATTAAGTGGTTTTTCGGTTGACATTTGGTGGTTTGAACTGTATAATATATGTATAAACACAAAAAGGTAGGAGTTTTTATGTATAAAGTATATCAAATTAAGTTAAGCGAAGCAGTTTACGATTTCGTTAACGGTCCAGAAGGCGGTCATTATGAGACTGCTAAAAAGTTTCCAGAGTATAACACTCATATGGAAGTGATGCACAAAGGTTCAAAAGGCTACAAGCCTGAGATGTTTGAGCATTACACTCAAGTGTGTGAAGTTGCAGACTTCCAAGGTAGCACGTTAGAAGAAGTTTTCAAGGTATTGAACGGTTACTACTTTGATGAAGAGACTGGCAAGGACGAGTGGGACGAAGCATTCGTAAGTGGTTTTCAAATGAGAACTATCACTCGCAAGGACGGTGAGGTTGTAACTTTCAGAGACATGCATTCACTATCAGTTGGTGACATTGTTGAATACAACGGTGAGTTCCATATTGTAGACGGCATGGGCTTTAAGCAAATTGAAACTAATTCATTAGAGGTAGCATAATGTACGATTTAAACGCATACCCAATTAAGACTTCAATGACCAAGTACCACCTAAGTGGATTGCTAGAAGGTTCTAAGACACAAGAAACAATGGGCTTCATGACTTGGAACGATGCATGTACATGGGCAGGCGAAGTAACAATGAGCACCAAGTGTTCTTATGTTGTGTTGGAGTTAGTTAACTTAATCACTGGCGAGAAGGAGCACTTCTAAACAAACAGAATATTAAAGCCTGCTTAGTGCAGGTTTTTTTATGGTTGACAACATGCCTAAATGTTGTATAATAAACGCATCCTACCAAATAGCATTGTGCTATGCGGAGGTTTATAGTAAACGACCAGGAGGTCACAATGGATAGTACAATATACAAAAAAGAACGTTTGGTTGACGTTGCAGAAGCAGTAAGAACCGAACTATTTTCTCAAGGGGTAACTCAAGAGCAAATAGATACAATGAGAAGAGTCGCTGACAACATAGGATTTTCTTATCCTGAAGGCACTCACTTCGAACCCTTAGATAACTTATGGCTTGATTACGAAGTACAACGGTTATCATTACCCAAGCACATACATAAAACCATTATGGCAAAGTATGACCCACGGTTGCATGGTCCAGCACAAGCGGCTAGGATTATTAACAATGAGGACCGAGGGTATAATCCAGATGAAATATTAATATACGATGGGCAAATGCGATCTCTTGCCGCTTGTCTATTAGGATACACAGAAGTACCGATGCTAGTTGTTACTACGGAAGATGCATCATATCCTAGTTATGCATTTGAGCAATTGAATCATTCTGCCGTAGCAAAACTTACACCAGGTGACTTGCACAAGAATAGGTTAACTAGATTTAAACTAGGTAACAACGAGGCAGACAATGCTGATGCCAGAACACTCGAAGATCAGTTCGAAGCAAATGATATTGACTTGCAAGACAAAGCACAAAGAAAGAGTGAGAAGTATAAAGGCAGTAACTTATACTTTATGTCTCACTTTGCGTATGCATACAAAGGACTTGCTGTTGATAGAACAGGTGGTGTAGTAAACAGCGTTCTAAAAGCAATCAAAAAAATATACCCTATGGATAAAGAGATTGATCAAGGTGTGTTTATTGGATTGGTAGAACTTGCTAGACTTGACAGAGTTAACAAACCTGTACTAGACGGAGTTAATGCTGATTGGATGGAAGAAGTATTGAAGTATGCTTGTATGAGTTTTGATGAGACTGCAATATTGCATTCTACTACAAAGAAACAGCAACAACATATTTCACCTGGTGCAACTTGGACTGCTCCGCAATGTATGTCTAACATGTTAAGAGAACTGTATATCATTAATGGTGGTACAGAACTTAACTTGCCAACACACGGTGAAGGGCAATGTATGAAACTAGCAACTAATCCGTTACCTTCGATACAGTTTGTATCATGAAACACTTAGTAGGTTATAACAATTGGACTATCCGCTCTGCTGTAAAGCAGGGTGGTGTTCCACAAAAGCAAAAGTTCTATGCTGATGAGATTACTAGGCACTTAGGACATTTTTGGGCGACTGAGAATGATGAGGTTAGATTATCTCTACTAAGATGGAAACTTGACAGCACACTAAGGGAGTTTCACAAGACACTTGATCCTCATTACAAAGTAAGAAGCGTAATAGAAGATGAGAAAATGGTACTAGAACATGTAGTGCCTGCTAACTGTATTATTGATTTGCTAGTAGCAGAACAGATTACAGTACTACAAGCATGTAATATGCCTCTATGCATGTTGCCTAAGAGTTTAGATAACTTACTAAACGACAACGGCTACAAGTCTACTACACCGTGTCCATACTACTTCTTGCAACGTTATACGTCTTGTTTTAGCGACAATATAACTACAGTGAACGGTACAATACTTGATTCTACTTACACACTAGATAAACACTTTGATACCTATGGAGGTGCTAGTGTCGATTGATACTCTACACAAACTGTGGAACATCAAGCCCGAGAACATACACGGGCATGAGTTTACAGGGTATGAATTATTGTATGCAGAGTTTGATCGTTTTACCAAAGAGGTATACGAAGCAGACCCAGAAGGCACCATAGACGAAGTACTAAAACTATATCGCACTGTTAACCTTACTCCTATTGTGTACTACACAGAGCAAGGCATTGTAGAAGCCATTACTAAGTTTAGAGATACATCATACAATAATGTTGATATTGATCGTATAGGACTAGGCAACAACAAAGGCCAAACAATAAACAGATTCCTATTTCCAAACATGATGACTGCTGAACCCAAAGGCAGAAAGAATAACAGTTTGAAGGATAGGTTCCTAGACGATCCTAAGATGCGTAGAGCAATTAAGATATGCTTTGAAATGCGTGAGGGTAGCAAGTTAGTTTATCCCACAGCACTTAGACGTTCACTGGAACTAGTAACTGGTGAGAACATACAAAACTTCAAGCCACTGAATGCTAAAGCAATAGTAGAGCATATATGTCCTCAATTGTGGGGTAGAGTATATGATTACAGTTGTGGTTACGGTGGTAGGCTGTTAGGTATTACTAGCAGTAACTTGCGATACGACTATGTGGGTGTTGACCCAAACACTGAAACAGTAGACAACCTCAGATACTTAGACGAACTTATACAAGCAACTGGCGGACCTGCAAGTGAGATACACCAAAGTGTAAGCGAAGAGTTTGTGCCTGAGAACATTGATTGTGCATTTAGTAGCCCACCATACTTTAACTTAGAGAAGTATTCAGACGAGCCGACGCAGTGTATGAATCAGTTTAGTACAATGGACGAATGGTTTGAGGGCTATGTTGCACCTACTATGTGCAATATACGCACAGGCTTAAACACAGGCGGTGTGTTTGCTACTAACATTGCAGACTATAAAAGTTACGGTAATAAGGAATACTTTGTAGTTGATCGCTGGATAGAAACAGCAGAGAAACTAGGCTTTAAGCACACAGAAACCATTAAGATGATGTTAAATACTCGTCCAGGTGTAGGAAATAACAAGCTCGAGGGCAGAGAAAAGTTCGAAGGCGTGTATGTGTTTACAAAAACAACCTAAGAGATGAGTTCATTGTGATAAATAGTTGTAACGAGAGGTTTTAACTATGACAATCGCAGTAAAGATACTTAATGATCAGATCAAGAAGATCAGCGAGACCAACACATTATTAGATATGCTACTTGAGTTTGAAAAGACTCTAGACAGCATCGACCTATATGCATTTGCTAACTGGGACGAAGGTGAAGTACTCGAAGGTCCTACATTAGGTAGACATCATTTAACTGTTAAGTTAATGTATCCGCATGCTAAGATGCCAGATCCAGACGGAGCAAAGCGTTTAATAGCACGTGACTGTTTAGTTGAATACACCAAAGATAAACTAATTAGACCTAAAAGAGTTCGTAACTTTGATGACTTAATTGTAGAGATTAAGCCAGATGGTATGACACATTACAAGGCAAAGACTACTACAGAAAATGTATGGGTAGTTGAAATCAAAATGCCACGTAGATATGTAGATGAGTTTAACATTGATAAAGTCAAAGCAGATGAAGATTCATATGTTGATATGGAAGATGCTGGTGCTGATGCAGAAATGCAAGCCGCTGACACTGACATAGGTGGTGCCGACGGCGGTATTGAAACTCCAGGGGAACTTGTATAATGTCATTAAGAGAACGAGACTTAGAAAACACAGTACTAAAGAAGATTAGTATCGATGAGTTCGAGCCGAAGACAGGTAACGAGAAGGATGTTGCTGTAGTTGGGTTTTATGTAAACTCAGAAGAAGCAGGCACAGACTTATATAATTTTATGTCGCACAGTGTTATAGAAAACAGAGACGTAGAACTTTCTCCTAACGCAGACGAAGATGGATACTACATGGTGTTTGTCGAAGTAGACCGCAATGGAGAGTTATTAAAGAACATTACATCACTTGCAGAAGAAGTAGAGCGTGTTGCTGGTAAACTTAATTGGCAGTTTAAAACACCTTACTTAGAAGAGTATGCTTCGTTTGACGAAGCTGAAAAGTATGTGCAACAAGATAGCGAAGACTACTTAACTGCCGCAGACTACAAAGCAAAGTTAGAAGGTGAGTTTAATAAAGTTAACGATGTTGAGGACGAAGAAGAGGAAGAAGGCGTACCATTAATACCTAAAGAAGAATTGAAGGTCACCGGACCCATTAAAACAGAAGACATAATGGAGTTTTTGCATAACACTAACTTACTTGATGCTAGTGTTAACGAAGGTATACTAACAATGAAGGATGCTAGAGGCAAACTTGATTTACAAATAGTAGACTTTGGTTACGGTCCAGACGTAATGAATGAACTAGGCATACAAGAAAGTGCCATTAAAACAGACCCAGATAAGTTTTTGTTTGATAAATTAAATAGTATGCTTGGCGAAATGAAAGCATTACCGATAGATAACTATGTGGTCTTATATGACCCATCACATAAGGATGTACTAATAGCAAAATCATGTTAGGATTTATAAAGACATTACCAATTATAATTTTAGTAGGCGGACTAGCGTTCGGTGCTCACAAGTTTATTGTTGGACAACTAGAAACAAGAATAGATAATCAACAAGTACAGATTGATTCTCTTAACACAATAAACGTTGGGTTACAAGCTGCCCAAGCCATACAAGAAGATACTATTAGAGGCTTAGAAGAAAACAGTAAGAAACAAGCGGCCGCTATGGGTAACTTAACTAATCGTAACAACGAACTTAACAAAGAGCGTGACAGTTACCTCAGAATATTTAAAGACCATGACTTCACTAAACTTGCAAGAGCCCGTCCTGGTTCAATAGAAACAAGAGCGAATAGAGCTACAGAGGCAGTGTTCCGCAGTGTCGAAGAAGATAGTAGAGAATTGGACGACTTAGACACACAAACAGGCGAACCAGATGAAACTTCAAACTAAAAAAGCATTTAGATCAATAGCAGACGTAGGTGTTATCTCATTATTGGTAGTAGGACTATCAGCATGTAGCAGTATGGGAGGAGGCTATCAGCCATTACCACCAGTTAAAGTTATAACTGAATCAGTCCAACTAGAAATATATCAGCCGCCATTGCCACAAGAGATTGCAATGCAAGATGTACAGTGGAGTGTGTTAACTAACAAACCTTGTAAGCCAGCAACTGGTGAGAACAAGAATCCAAAGTATTACACTACCGAAACATACCAAAGCGAAGAATACACTAAAGACGACGGCACTACTTCAACTCGTGCTGTAAGAGATGTAGACGGTAAACGTATTGCTAGAGAGCAACTTAAAGACGAAGACGGAAAAGTTATCCAAGTATGTGGCAACATGGAACAGAAGATTGCCGAAGTAGAAAAGCGTTTAGGTGGAGACTTTGTGCTAATGGGCATGACTCCTAAAGGTTATGAGAACATGGCCGCTAACCTACAAGATATCAAACGTTATATTAACCAACAAAAAGAAATTATACTTTACTATCGTGAAGCAACTGGCGCCGAATCAAACGACGACAAGGAAGATTGG
>Ga0209092_10001408_pt1 | contig 23506 bp, 15 predicted proteins | sample FraStrMetagenome_FD_187446 | JGI IMG/M metagenome (GOLD analysis project Ga0209092, IMG submission 187446) | Marine eukaryotic phytoplankton communities from Arctic Ocean - Fram Strait ARC3M Metagenome (SPAdes) (version 2) | ecosystem: Environmental > Aquatic > Marine > Oceanic | place: Fram... | reverse complement strand
ATCAAGACATCATCCTCTTTTTTATGATGTTTGTGCAAGTTCGTGTAGTGCTGCCGGAATATAGATAGATAATTTTACGTATACAAATAGTGTAAATGTAAACTGAAATGAGAAGAATTTTCCATTTATATTTAATTCCACCCACACAATCCACAAGATCTACTAAGGCCAAAAATAACTGATGAAATGCATTTCATGATGATATCACAGATGTTTTTGTATCTATGCATAACGTTTCCAAGAGGAACTTTATCTTTCACAAACATTTCCAATAACTTCCGGTCAACAGCTACACAAAAAGGCTCAAGGACACATAGAATAGTCGAAAGCGATCCCTATTACCATTGCATTACATCTTCAATGAAAAGCTGGTACAAATTTCTTTCAGACACAAAAACAATGCATCATTTAGCAGCTCCAAAACGAGGATCTATAGTGGACAGCTATCAAACTGTTAGTGTCAATTGTTCTAAATGTACCACTCGAATATTTCGGTATAAGAAAAAGAATGGGACAAAATCGAATTTGATTAAATGCTACATTGAGCGAATTGCAGAGGATTGTGTTGGAGCTTTACAAAAATTACAAGAATCAGGAGACGAACAAGGAGAGTTGAGGTGTCCAAAATGTGATACAAGATTGGCCCGAAGAACTTTGATTCGTGGGAGACCAGCTTTGAAGTTTGCAGGAGGAAAAATTAGAATGACGAAGAAGTGACTATCTTCTTTCTGAAAAGTGAAGATATTTCAAGTTTAAGATGAAAAGGAAGATAGTTTTCCCATGTTTGTATAGATAAACTAGTTCAACACTTGTAATCCATCTTCATCTAAGCATAGTGAAATGTAGATAGACATATAATGACTTGCCTAAAAAGACTTTTTATAGAGCTATCAGAAGAGGTAACTTGGATAGAGTGGCGACTTTAACTCGATTCTGAAAATCCAATAAAAAAATATTCTGAATTCGATAGAGATCAGCGTTTTATTTTTCAATTTGAAAATAAATTCTTGATTTTCTCAAGAAATATCCAACTCAGCGAAAAATCAAGCACACCACAATCGGGTTCTAGAACCTTCAACAGATTTGGTTTTCGCAGTATTAGTCAAGAGCATCTTCTTCACTCTCATTTTATAAAAGATGTGGTGGTTCCTGTTGAAGAGCGCCAGTGTATGGCGCAGTACCCCCAACTTAAGGCGGACGGTTTTCTCGCGAAACACTTAACGGAAATAAAGTAACTTGAATGTCGTCCACGTGCCTCTACTCTAAGACCGCTAGTGAAGCCTGTGGACCCTAGCTCAGTCTACTGCCACTTATGGTAAACAACGTAAACATTTCAGACACAAACAAACAAATAAAGAAATAAAACAAATAAACAACTTGAAATGTGGAATCGCCGTCATATTAGAACGATATCGATTGAAAATGGCACAGTTTTCAATCGAATAAAGTACAAGGATGGCATAAATATCATATGCGCCTTTACAAGGAGAAAGCAAACCATTCTATGCCTAATTTTCCTTGTCACCATATCTTCCAAAATACTTTCAACGTCATTTCGAAGAGTAAGCTGGACGAATGATAGCATTGCTCGCAAAGAGAGCGCTTGTGATTCTGCCAGAAAACTGAATCCGAATGCTATTATAACCAACACTTCCATTATCACTACGAATCGAAATCATGATGATTATCAAATCAATTTTTCAATGATGGTATTTTCACCTCTCGAAGATCAATATATTTCAAAAAAAATACTGCAACATAAAATGCATGAACCGGATCTAACTAAATTTATATCAAATGCATTGTCTACCCCTAGTGGAACAACAAATGATAACAGCACTCAAATTTGGGCAGTCGATATTGGTGCTAACCTTGGTTATCATGCACTTCATATGGCAAACGAAGGAGCTCATGTGATTGCCTTTGAACCAGCTCCAGATACCCGATCGTTATTCAAATGCAGTGTAGAAATGTCAGGCCTGGGAACAAAATCATCTCATAGCAGCAACGGCTCCATACAAATTATTCCATATGGCGCATCGGATACACAAGCAATGGGAAAAATGTCACGTCATCCAAAATCTCCAGGTATGACTACTTTTCAATCAATTGAGGATAATCCATTCCCACTTGAGTCAGTAGACTTTGATAAATATACCATGGATGTTCATAGGAATAATAATGACGGTGGCAACAACACAAATAATACAGCCAGCATTTCATTAGTTAGGGTTCAAGATATATTGGAAGCGAAGGGTGTGCCAGAGGGAAGGTCACACTCTTTACGTTTACTCAAACTTGATGTGGAAGGTTTCGAAATAAAAGCATTAAAGGGATTAAATTTGACAAGATTTCCATTTCAGTTTTTTACATTTGAGTACTTTCCATATATGCTCAAAGATAGTGCAGGTACGGATCCCGTTGATTTGTTACTATTGGTGAAGCAAGCAGGATATGCTTGCAATATAGATGACAAAATGGGTCTCACTCGGCAAGAAATGTCCCTTTGGTCCCAGAAGATTAGTCGTGACCATCATGTGAATGTATATTGTGAACTAAAATAAAACTAAGTGGGTTAATCTTTCAAATGATTGGAATTTTGTTAATTTTTAATACCAATCACATAACTAAGCCAAATCGCATCATAATGCTCATCAATATTTTCCTTCAGAACTTTTTCTGGCTTTGTACAAATGTCGTAACCTACTTCTAAAATTGAAAAACCACGATCCTCGAGTAAGGATGTCAACGCTTTATGTGAGAAACGATAATGATCATCTGGAGTCGCATGATACTGGTACGAAAATGGCACAACGTGCATTGTCAAACCACCTTGCTTAGTCATCCGAGCTATTTCATCAAATGCTTTCCAAGGATAGGGAGTATGTTCAAGAACTGTATGACTAAATGTTACATCAAAGTCACAATCATTTGCAATTTTACAGTCACTCATATCGCAGTGTAAGGCGTTCTCACTTGTCTTTGCAGCATCGTCCGAATCCAATACCCAATAATCAAACGGTCCAGAGAAATGCGCAAACTTACTAGTGACTTTTCGCATGCCACTGGATACACTTCCAGTTCCACCAATGTCAAGAAATTTCCCTTGTGCGTTCTTTGGTAATTTGCTATAGAATTGATTTAAATGCTCTGTTATTTTGTCCATATAATTTCCGAATAGGAGTTTTGATAATTTCAAATATCCTGTATTGTGTGTTCGATTTTCTTCTAGATTCATCCACCATTCTTCTCCCATACCACAACAATACCACCCAGAAATACATTCTTGCGTCGAGCCACCACTTTTGTCTGCACCACTTTTATGCGTAGGTGTAATAAGGTCTAATATCAAGGGATCTTCATCTGGTGTGAGCTTTGGCACGGATGAGCAAACCTCTAATTTAGGTTGTTCCTTTAATGATGCTCCCCGCTTTTGAAAGACAATTAGCCTATAAGTTAACTTTCCTTCGACCATAAGGCGTTGGCGCATTCCAGATCCAAGCCAACCTTGGTGATATTTTGCCTTTGTTGCAGATATATCTGGAAGCCTGTTTCTATAGTTTCTCTTAATAATCTGATACTCGCTCCCTAGATCACGATCCATCACAACCTCTAATCCAAATTTTTCGGCTATATCTGCTAAACTAGATGTACTTTGTAATACATTTCCCATCCATGATTTCGAAAAGAGTTGAACATCTTCTGCGTGTTTGTCAATCCCTACATTCAGAAAATCATCAATGATGATTATGATGCCATTGTCTTTCAATGATTTAGACCATTGCTTCAAAGTATTAGTCTCATCTGGAGAATGTATAAAGGCTTCAATACTGTAAATTACATCAAGGTTATTCGTATACTCATCTAAATCATCATATGACTTCAGCTCAGCTTTGAATTTATGTGATGGTAAATTGTTGATAAAATTTAATTGTTCTGATGAGATTGTATGTCCAGTGAGTTGCATTGACTTCGGCCCATACGTTTCAAACCACATCAAACCAGCTCCAAGTCCACAGCCAGCATCCAAAATGTGTAAATCCCGTTCACTTTGAAACTGTTGAATAGTATCAAGAATTAATTCATAATGGATCAATGTTGATCTTTCTTTGCCCATCCAACGGTGTACTGCATATGTTTTGATTTCATTTGGATTTCTCTTAGAATCTGACTGGATAAGCGTATTATAATATTTATTTAAATCACCATTGAACCATTGCCACGAATCCAATTGATTTGGATTAAATTCAATTCCACAATTCGACATTTGTTGATAAAATAAGAAGATATCATTCCAAGGCATAGGATGCTTCTTGATAAAATCCTTATCCTTCTCGTTATTTTGTTTGGTGAATAACCTATCTCTCACATATGGCTGAGGTAGAATGTCAAATTTTTGTTCAAACTGATGTGGGGACCCTTTCTGCATACCCACGGATACAGTCCAATCATCTAAAGCACATGTTGCATGCCACCACCATTCTGGAACGAATATAGTATCCCCTTTTTGTTGAAGAACCATTTGTACATGTTTACCATCATTTGGAAGGGATGATGATCCATCTAGAAAACCACATGGGTTGTCTTTTGGTGGATTGGTTGTATCGGGAGGCAAAAACCACCAAACCTTACTTCCATGTAGTAACTGAATATGCCCCTCAAGGTGCTTGTGAAAACCATGGTAGGAACCCTTCACCATTGAAGAAAATACAGAAAATGAGTTTTTTTTGTTGGGGTAGTTCAGACGACCCGGATGTTCATACATCTTCATAAGACGATCCATAAAATAAGGCGATTCCTCATCATTTGTAAAAAATAAAAGATTCTTTTTCGAAGTTTTCATGAGATTTTGCATATAACTGGTAGGTGCTGTGCACTTATCGCCATTATAAGTAAGGGGTTGTACAAATTCATTTTTCACGTACTGAGTGTAATTCCCAAAAGTTGCGTCGAAAGCTTCCTGTTGTAATGCAATAGATAGTGCATCTACGGTTTGCTCCTTTTCGCTTACTTGTTCATTTTTCTTCACAAGAAGCGGCCTGTTACTTTGACCCTTTAAAATATTATTGAAATCGGTTATAGAAATTTGTTCCACTGGAGAATAAATCTGGTCTTTCAGGTGTTTGGATCCCTCGATTGAAAATGGCAATGTGACAACTTGGGTTGTTAATCGAGTTTCATTGCTAATTTTATGGGTTTCGTCATTATCCTCCAACCTTGCGTGACGACGATAGTCATTTGCAATATAAAGAAGCGCAAATAGAATAATCCCGTGTGAAAACCATTGATTACGTTTCCCATATTTGGGGTCAGGCTTTACATCGGATAACGGCGCATTTGTTTTGGTGGCACTTCTATTGATTCTGTTTCTCAAACGTAACATTGATGAGCTGTTCCAAGAAGTTTTGGACCTTTTGATGTCTCTTGACTAAATGGAAAACAGAAGAAGAAAGATATTTCGAACGATTGCCATACTTAGGATATTAATCATTATCTTATTCCAGCGGAAATTTGAATAACGGTTAAATATGATACGTAACGGTTCCAAAGAATCGTCACTGTTGTATCTGTAATCTTTTATACTTAACTAAATGGTGAATTCTTGATATTTATTGATTATTTTCCGAACTCGATGATATTAATTAATCATGAAAAAGACGAGTAGGCGATCTTTATCTCGAACATTGTATGCAGTCCTCAAGATCTGTTCCATCCTTCAAATTCTTGGTTTCCTGTATTTATTCCTACATGATTCAAAAATATGGCAGGAGGAAAAAGAGTTGCAACGTACCTCTCGAATCATCCAGCATGAATCGCCCCAATTGGACTATAAGAATACAGCAACTACAAGAAATATATACAATGGAAGAGTCATACATGAACTTTGTCAAAGAGTTCTGAGTCGATCGGTAGCTGAATCAAATGTCCTCATCATATCTCCTGACGTAGATGATGTAGTAACTATGGCACCATTATCATATGCAAATACAAATCAAATATCAGATACCGTTGCAATGTATGCGTCAAATGAAGGGCATACAACATACATGTTACCATCGTCTATAGAATTGGATCAATGGTGGGAGAGTTTCAGCAGAGAAAATCATGGAAACTGGTTTCTATTCTCTTATTTTCTTCCTGGTAAAAAACAGGGTGAAAGTATTGATGATATCCTAAGTCCAGCACGATCAGAACACATTTTGAATAAAGTTACCTTCACTTATATCGTCATCAAAATTGATTCCTTTTTCGAAAATGAAAAAATTCATATGAATGGGCTGGAGGCAGTACAAACCCTTGTCGATTTAAATTACAAAGTTCAGCTATTGTCCAGCTCACACTTTGACGCAAACGAAATATATCGTCCAAATCATTTGTTCCAATCGAAAAGTGACGTTCGAAATTATCTTTCCTCTGGAGCCCAAATAACATCCGCTAATGAAGACTTTGAAGCCTTACTATTTGCCACTCAAGGTTTGGATCTTGCAATTCCTTCACGACTTTCTTTTTTGACATTGGAAGATTTAAATTTATGTCAGAATTCCAAAATATCTGGACGATGTGATAGTAAACTAGATCCAGCTGCTTTGGGTCAAGAGATAGGACTAGATTGTCCAAGCCATCATGATAGAGTGAACATTGAATTTGATAAACATTCAAAACTGGGAGTAAGCATGACACTCGATGACACAGAAATCGACGATAGTCACGTTGAACTTTGGTTTGGACATGAGGATGTGAATAAGGCTGAAGTTGCATGTATGCGGATAAAAAATGATACTGATACTAAATCACAACATCCTGTTGCATGCACTACAAGAATACTGAAGAAAAAAGATACTGCGGCGACTACTACCTCGGAAATGAATAGAAATATCAAAAACCCAATAAAAGGAAACGATGATGATAAAATGCAAAAAAACAAACCAAAGAGAAAAATGAATGTTATATCTATTCTCTTAGATCCTTTAAGTCGAAATCAGTTTCGACGATCGTTACCAAATACTTTGTCTATTTTAGAAGAGCTCAATTACGTACAATTTTCAAAATACACAGCTGTGGGGGATAATTCAGGACCAAATCAAGCTGCATTATTCACTGGAGTCCCACTTCAAGGTGGCCGTGAAGGTATCAAAAGTTCTTCTTCACATAATAAGGCTTCGCAGTGGCTTTGGGACGAATTTCGTAACGATGGATACGTTACTCTTAAGGCAGAAGATATTTGTATCAAAAACTCGAATATGGTTCAGTCAATGAAACCAAATACTACTCATGGTGAGCAGCTTTATCATATGTTTTGTTTCGACTTTGATAGGCCAAATTGTCTCGGCAAGCATTCCGCCGCTCAGTATGTCTTGGACTACACAAGAAAATTTATGCAATATTCTAATGATGGTGATATTCCAAGACAACCATGGGCAGCAATGCTATCTTTTGTTGACTCCCATGAAGATTCCCTGACGGTCCTTAGTACTTTAGATGGAATGCTCGTTGACTTTATACAAGACATCGATCTCGAAAATACAATAGTAGTCTTTTCGTCGGATCATGGCTTACACTACGGTCCTTCTTTCTTTTCAAATGGCGAAAAAGAACGTGCAGAGCCCTTACTTTTCATGCATACTCCAGAATCAATGAGTAACTTGACAGCTAATAAAGACTTCTGGGTAACACCTTATGATGTACATGAAACAATTACCGAGATGACTATACAACCTTACCAAGGTAGAATTGGCAATTCGTTGCTGCATCCTCTACCTATTGATCGCATGGAGTGCCTCACAACTCCTGGAATTCCTGATCGTTTTTGTTCTATATTAACTTCTCCAAAGCACCCATTGAAGAAGTGCACATATATGCCAACTTATCCGCCTAGTATTCACAACTTCTACGCAGATATCACCAGAGAACGTAGACCAAGCTGGCCAAAATGCAAAGCTGAGGATAAACTTAAGATCAATACCCAACGGAAAGTTTGCACACTAAACAAAAAACAATCAAACTATCATTCATTAGCGGTAAAATCTTGCAAGGTAATAAATGGAGAAAAAATGCCCACATATGCTATGGAAGTGGATCTTAACATCACCGAAAAAGAAACAGTTCAAAAGCGGAAATCAGATCAATCAAATGAAATTTCTAACAGAATCGAAGTACAGCCAAATATATTATTTATAGAAATCGATTCTCTATCAGAACAAGCTGCTTCTCGTCATATGCCAAAAACTTTATCACTATTAAAATCTCTTCAGATTCGCAAGGACGAAAATAGCGCTTATTGCCCTTCTGCATTTTGTGCGGCAATGTTCACTAAAGCATCTGTTATAGGCCAGAATTCTATACCGAACCAATTAGCCGCATTGAGTGGGTGTACAGATCAACAAATACCAGGAGTAGATTCTTACAAACGTGACAAAATAAACCAAGAAACTTCTCTTGAGGCTTGGTGTCCTAAAAGCGATCAAAATAATCCATTTCTCTTCAACATTACAAAAGATCTTGGATATTTAACTTTTTTTGGGGAAGAATTTTGCTACAATCATTCACCCTATGTTGTACAAGAAAATCTATTTGAACTAGAAGCTGACTATGATATGAACGATTTGTTTTGTCTTTTGAGTTCAGCAACTAAATTTCAACAGATAGAGAAAGGAAAGACCTCAAAAAATATTATCCTATATGGAATCGAACATGATAATTCAACTCATCCACAACCGTGCGTCGATGGAAGGTCAAGGCAGGAGTTTGCGTTTGAGTATATTAGAGGAATTTGGAATTCTCACCCTGATACCCCAAAGTTTGCATATCTAAATTCTCTAGCCGCTCATGACTATTCCATAGATCTAGCATATCAAAACCTCGGTATTGAAGCTTATGATGACTACTTATCAAATTTTCTTCAAGAAATGCTTCACCGTTCAGATTCTGAGGATACTATAATCGTTTTAAGAAGTGACCATGGTCTACAAGGTGGTCCCTCTCCCATTGATTTCAGCACACAAGTAGAGCATTTGCATCCTTTTACCAATATAATAGTGCCAAAAAAATTCAGAGGCGATTGGATCGAAACTTTATATTCAAATCAAATAAAACTTGTCACTGGGTATGATCTATACAATACATTAAGAAAGATCGTGACTCCATCTAATAAAGAAGATAAACACCCTGAGTCGGGATATAGTTCTGGAATCCCAGACTGGTCTTATGATCTACTTTCGGAAAGGGTGCCTGAAGATAGAAATTGCGCTGATGCTAAGATACCCAAATCTTTTTGCCCTTGTGTGGAGGAACGTGAGGACCTAATGCCATACTATTACGTTGGCCATGCAGAAAAATTATCCGAAATGAGGAAGGCTGGTTTTACTCGACGTGATCGAAAAAAACGGTACAAACCGAAAATGGTTCCAGGAAAATTTTCAATTTTCCATGGAAATGAATAGTATCATCTTTTTTGTCATAAGATAATGCCGCTAATTTTTTGTTGTTGACGATATTGTGTTGTTTACTTTTCTTTGATGAACTTTCAGGCTGCAATATAACATAAAGTTGTTGATTTAAAAGACTCTAGTATTTCGATTCTGACGAATGAAAAAGTCGAGCAGTTAATATTTTTTTCTGAAACTATGGCAGAAGACCACAGAACGATGAAAGGAAAGGTCAGAATCCATTTCACAAAGTTTCAATTTAAATTAATTTTTACGTGTAGTAAGACTATTGGATTCAAATTAAGAGTATAGATAGACCTTAATTGTAGTCGTGCCTGGATCATTGTTTACTTGACAACACGAATCCAATGAAACTTTACTTATCTATATCCTGTGGTCTTATATTTGCAATATTTTAAAGCAAACGGAATCAGTGCCGCTTCATTTGAATACCCAATCAATACACGCTACTGTTAGACACAATTGTTAAATATTTATTTGCTACTCATTTTCTACTTGACGACATCCATATGCAAGGCGATGATGGTGTTAGAATTCAATCGGTTCCGATTCTTTTGGATTTAAATTAATTTGACAATCGTTCTTTGGAATGGTAATAAATCTTTAGAAACACGATTATGTCTCATTTAGCTCTATTCCTGTTTTCTCTCAAACAGCCTTGCGAAAGAAAAATGAGAATTGTATCAGGCTAAACGAAGACCTATAAGGGGAAACAACAGACGATTAAATAAAATCATCCGATTATGTAAAGGTAAAAATTAGTTTTATTTAGGTAAGAGAGTTTTATCTCAATGTAAGTGAGAACGTCCGAAAGTTCTCTTTTGACTGTATGTAATTAAAAAAAGGATTGGAAAAACCTTAATTGTTACTTAACATTATTATTATTATTATGCAGTACTATAAGAATTTAGCCGATCATCGATCCAAAGCTCAAAATGGTGTAGCACACGTCGTATGTAAAGGTAGAATAGTGTAATAACCTATCTCACTTTATAATAGTTATGCAGTTATTACACTATATCAGGTTATAGAGCCACACTAAACGCTCGATAAAGTCCGCGACTTACATCGACAACCGCCTGGAAGAGATAGACCGCGTCTACCGGCTTCCCTCAAACAGTGTCCACAACCTGTTTGTCCAAAATTATCATATTGACGAAGCAACTCGTCGGACTCATCTCACAAAATCCCATTAATTATCAGAAACATAAAAAGAATCTTTCCTTTTCATTACCAGAAAAGGAGTGAAGTTTCATATCAAACGTACCAAGAACCTACGTACGGATACCAAACATCTGGCACCTTCAGCGAAGTTTCTAGAGTTAACAAGCGATAAATAAAAAGCAATTGAACTTTCGGTGTTTAAGAGCGCTAAACAAACTCAACATGCAAAACACAAATAATATCACCAAAAACAAAAGCACAGTGCATTAGCATCAACCTACGTACCTCATCCCAATATACTGTACGCTCGTTACTGTATAATGTACACGCAACTGCGTAACAACCCTCTAGAATCCCATTAATCATTACCTGACATTATTATTATAACGAAACTTTCAAAGTAGATCTTAGACTAGGATAGCTTCTTATCTTCATGAACTATGAGGAGACCCAAAAGCATGACAATAATGACGGAGAATCGGACCTGCGTCAACGTGTTCGACGATTAGAAGCAACTAATAGAATGATAATAATTGTGTTGGTTATTTTTTCTTTGAAACTGTTTTCTTTGACGGGACAAAATGCATCATTGTGTGGCCAGATAGTACATCAATCCAATCTTAATTCTCAAAACGTTAACAAACAGGACATTATTCGTACTTCAGAGATGATGAGAAGCAATCATGTTGATGCCGCAAGCATTCAATTTTCTGAGGAAAATGACAAAAGCAGTGATGACACAGTCAAGTTGCAAAAACACAGTAAACGTGATGCACAAGAAAAATCATTGCAATCTGACACAGATAAGAAAGAAAGTAAACCATGGAAACATGTACCAATTCATGAAGGTGATGTTCTTAATTTGTTTATCTCATCCTCGTCTGCACGTAAAAGTCGAAGAAGTTTGAATCGAAAATATTACGATAAGCTTGAGCGAAGTCTGCCATTTCCAACTACGAATGATAGATCAAAGTATGAGGAACATGGCATTATCAGCAAGAATGACGGTAAACCTACACCAAGAAAAGTACGCAAATTACAATCTAAAGATGGGGTTCCATTGTGCAACGGAAGTTTTTTCCGTTTAGAATTAAATCTGGACGAAAATGCTAAAGAGAGCTCTTGGGAGCTTCGAGATGAGAAGACAAATGAGACTGTAGATAGTCGGTCTTACAACGACACTTATAATTTGAAAAGTGACGATTTTTCAAAGTGCTTACCTCCAGGACCTTACACATTTATACTCAGAGATATGGCTGGGGATGGAATTAAATGTAAAGATTTAGTATGCTATAATGTTTCAATTAATGACCAATGGATAGTTGAAAGTGAAATTTTTGTGGGAAAGAAGATTTTGCATTCTTTTAACTCTTCCTCTCCTTGTTATTTGGGTGATACTCTCGACATTCAATTCTCAAACAAAATTCTTTCTGGGGCGACATGGATAATAAAAGACCTGAAAACAAAGCAAGAACTAAGCTTTGAAAAGATTTCAAACGACATCAACGATATAGTATCATATCGCAGATGTATGTCAGCTGGATCTTACGCTTTTGATATGTTTGATAAGAATAAAAAAAGATCTAATTGTAGAGATGTGGATGACTGCGTATCTTTCAGCCTTAATAATGTGCCACTCACGAAAATAAACTATCCAAGGGAGTTTGGAGTCAGTACGTTTTTCTACATTACAAGAGATGGATTGCTCCATGAACAACTTTGTCCTCTATCTCCTATATTAACGCCCACGGGATCTATTACTAACTCAAGTTTCGATGAACTCATTCCAAGAAAGTTGGATATAATTTATTCATTGTCAAAATTTCAAGATGTTCATGAGCCCGGTACACCTCAATATAGAGCAGCATGTAAAATCCTGTATGATGATCCAGATTTTCTGAACGTAGCAGATACTTCAATTGCTTCCCGATATGCCTCCGCAGTATTTTTATATTCGATGAACCTACAAGCAGAAGTAATGCCAACAAGCTTTTGTAATTATGACGTAAATAGAATAGAATGCGATGATGATTCCAATTTACTCACAAAGATCGATTTTGGTAAGAGTTTTAAAAAGACTTATCAATCTATTGCTTGCACTATGGTCTACAATTCAATTTTTTTTTTCACAGGGGGTCTTAGTTTGAATGGAATAATACCTAACGAAATAGTGTTTCACCGTGAACTGAATATTCTTCGCCTAGATCACAATAACATAGAGGGTACAATCCCCACACGTCTAGGACAATTGTGGTCGTTGAAAGAATTAATCCTCGAAGGAAATAATCTTCGTGGAACAATTATATCCGAAATTGGCAACTTGATGCAACTTCAGCTCATGCTCTTGGGAGAAAATAGTCTTACAGGAACGATACCTTCTGAAATTGGTTCATGCTCTCAACTGGGGCGATTAGGTCTGAACCTAAATAAATTAGAAGGCACGATTCCTGATCAATTGTATAATTTATCCAACATGTATGGTTTAGGTTTATACAATAATCGTTTGAATGGAACATTGTCTTCTGACATCGAAAAGTTACAAAATCTCAACTTCAGTAAGTACAATTAGATTAGTCAATTATAATGATTCCAACATGGACAACTAAATTTAACAATTTTTCTCTATCAAAGTTACAATAGAGAACAATAAATTCATTGGTACGATTCCCTCTGAAATCGGAGGACTGAATCTTATTTTTTTTAGTGTGAACAACAATGCATTTACAGGTGGACTTCCTACTGAATTGAGGAAATTGGAAAACATTACAAAGCTTATTCTTGGTAGCAACAGGTTTAGCGGTACAATATCTGATAGCATTTATGGGTTTTCGCATTTACAAGCAGTTGACCTTTCGAACAATTTGTTTCATGGAACTATTCCAAGTTCAATATCGCAATTAGAAAATCTGGTTGAAGTTATGATAGAAAACAACAAATTTGAAGGAGAAATTGGATTAAAAAACTGTTCAAAGTACAAGACCCTTTTGGCTGATAATTCAAAGTGGTTTGTTGATGAGCCAAAAGTGGAATGTGATTGTTGTAGCGTTCAAGGATGTCACGTTTGGGATCTTTCTCGTGAAGTATCAGCCGTACCGTGTCCCGAAGAAAATATTCACGCCTTTAATTATACGGGCCGATATGATGTAATTGACCAACAAGCTAAGTCAAAATTTAGTTTGGTTAGATTTAATAGAGAAGATGATGCTAAATTGTGCTTATCTCCAACTGGATGCTACGAAATATCATACGATGGTGAAAATAAAACAGAATATAATTATACATATTCATCGCATACGAGTGGTCTAGACTTTGGTAATGAATGCAGCGATGTTTCAATTTGCGACGAAGTTTTTAATTCATCAAATCCAAAAAGGACCGTATTGAACCATCTAACTCAAATTGTAAAACCAGACTTCCTTAACGAAAATGACATAAAGCACAAAGCTATGTGTTGGATTTTAAACGAAGACGAAAACAATAACGATGATGATAGTGTTTGCGACGGTACTTTGTTGCAGCGTTTCGTGATTGTAACTCTATTTCTTGAATCTGGATTTGAAACAAACTTGGTAAATCTAGTTTCACAGCCCACCTGTAATTGGGACAATATTAAATGTGATAGTAATGAGAAATTTGTGGAAGAAATCAATTTAAACGAAAAAAAATTGATTGGTACCATCATAACTGAAATCGGACTTTTAAAAAAATTGAAGGTTTTGAATTTGGCTGGTAACAAAATTTCTGGAACATTGGATCCAAGAATATTCGCCAATTTGCCCGACTTGCAAGTATTTAATGTAGGAGGTAACAGAATCGGAGGTTCAATCCCAAAGAAAATTTTCAATTTAGAACGAATCTCAAAAATTGACTTGAGTAATAATTTATTTGAGCTCAAGATTCCAGATGACGTTATTTGTGCAGAAAGTCTTGGTAAGATACTTGAAATCAATTTTATCGCTAATTAGTAGAACTTTTTGTTCTCCAAGAGGTTTGAACTGACTACAATATCCTGTTTTATTCTTAACGGATAGAGCACATTGATTTTTCAAAAAATATTCTTCGTGGAGCACTTCCATCTACTTTGGCAAATTCTCAAGGATTGAAATCTTTGAATGTGTCAGAAAATAGTCTAACTGGGGATATCCCAAAAGAGATCGGTTATATGAAGAATCTGACAGAACTCAGATTGAATCAAAATAGGTTTTTAGGTACAATTCCACCAGGATTGTTTGATGCAAAGGCTCTAGAAATTCTCATGATGCACAACAATGAACTCACAGGTAGCGTACCATCAGAAATTAAAAACTTGCAGTTTCTAAGAAATATAACGATGAATCACAATTCATTGAAAAGTTCAATCCCGACCGAACTGGGTAACCTTGAAAATTTGCAAATGCTTCATTTACAACAAAATAAGTTTACAGGTACTGCTCCTGAAATAAATGGTTCAGATTCATTTATCACAGACTGCAATTCAGTAAGTAAATTAGTATGCAAGAACTGCTCACTTTGCTGCGATGAGGATGGAAATTGTAAACCTTCAGCTTTATTGGATGAGAAACGGCTTGCTTTCAGATTTCTATGGTATTACTTGATGATTCCGATTATATGTGCTGTTTATTTTCTCATCGAGCACTATCTCAAGCAAAGAAAGATCTCGTATATCTTGAGTTATAAACAGCGGGACGCATTATCCATCTACAATGATGAATCTGTTTACAGCTATATTTTTTCAAAAAGTATTTTGGCTTGGAGTGTACATCTGGGCGTTTTAGCAATCCAACTTGCATTATTCTTTTCATTTTTGTGGGCTTCAGATCCACATAACGAAAAATCTTTGGTTTTATCGAGCTTTAAATGCCTTCCAGACTCGATTGAATGTCCCAACTCTAAGGAATCCATACCTTGGTTCGGTTGGGGATTATTCTATTTGTTCATACTTCTGTACCTAGGATCAGATATAGTCAATGCTATGCTGCAGACCCGACAGTCACTTCTGGAACCATTTAGTTCAAGACTCCTAATTAATGGTTTGTCATTAATGTGTTTGACAATTATTGCGATTGTAGCTTCATATTCATTCAATAAAGCAACAGCTGCTTCAAATACAGATCTGATCGTAAATGCAGTAACATTGTTATTCATTAACGATTTGGATGAACAGACGATGACCTTTTTGAGCAAATTATTTCCAGAATGGGCAGTTGAAAGATCAACAGAGATAATCGATTATATGAAGCAACGGCAAGCCATCGTCGATGGTAGACGCTCATTACGCCAAAGTAAAATCAAAGAACAACACAAAAAAGATATTTTTGAGTCTCCTTCAGATGAATTATGCGATGATGAAAAATCAGAATATCGGTCTGCCAATTCTGAAGAAGGTTCAACGTATGACCACTCTGGTGCTACTTTTCATGAAGCTGATTTTGAAAATCCAAGAAATGTATCTTTTTTTGCTGATGTCGACAAATTTGGTGTTGAAAATAAATTGAAGCTAAAGTTATAAGAATAATCTGCAAGAGGATTCATATCCAAATGGCTCCGAAGCTCACCTTTTAAAAAACTCTTTTTATATGGCAAACTATCGGAAGCATTATTCTATTTTTTGGTATTTCTTATATTAACATGATGGAGATATTTCTTAACTTCATCATAAACTTCTGAAAGAACATTTTTTTTGGTCCACTCTATAGTACCCTTCGAAAATCAGAAGTTTCAATATTGCTTACAACTAAATTTACAAAGGCTTCAACGACTTCAATGAAAAATTTACACTTTCAATATTACCCAACCGGAGGTGGAATTCCTGAAAAAAATGTAGTGATGTATCTTGTATTGACAAAATATCTTTCATGTCCAACAAAAATTTAGCAGTCGCTACAGCTGCAGTTGGTACAGCAGTACGTATGCATAAAAATCGATTCTATTCTTTTAAAAAGCAACATGGGACGATTTCGAAGGCGTCAACGAAACAGGGGTGACAAGTCAACAAAAGCTCGCAAAGCTTCCTTGAAAGATTATTTTACTCCCCATGAGCTGGATCAAGTTGAAACCTACTTAGTATTATATAAAGAAAAGTTCAAAAATTCGGAACATACGGAACAACCACGAACAGAAAGGATACTACCTTCAAACAAATTGGAATATCTGCACGTGTTGATGAAGTCACAATATGAAATCCCAGCCATTTGTACCTCCAATGCAACCGATCATATCATTGGCGATCATGTTTTTCCACATTTATACAATATATCATGTCAATCTCATCAACAACCATTTTTGATATTACCAGCAAGCTTATCAAAACAGCAACGAAAAAGTATACATGATTTATGTGCCAACATGAATATCTTCCATGGATCAATTGATTTACATTCTATCTCAACAAAAAAAACTCCTAAAATAGATGTACCTCCTAGCAAAATTGATGCAACACACAATAATAATGCGGAACAAGAAGATGAAAATGAGAGTATACGTAATGTTGAGCACGAAAATCCAGTTCAAGGTTGTTCACAGAATCGACATTGTGTTATATCATTAGATCCAAAAGGATTTGAATTTCTATACAAACACGGATTGTTAAATCCACCAATACCAACACCGTTACGAAAACCTTGGTATTACCAACAAAACCAACCTCCGAATACATACATTATGAATGAAACTCAAAAGTGGGAACCTGATCAATATGTGCTACAGATTACCAATAAAATGAAAGAAGAAATCACTCGACTTACAATTTACCCTACGGAATGTATTCGTCAAGCAAGTGAAGACAAACAATGTGACGTCTTTGATCTTAATATGTTAAATGGCTTAGATTTGTCTCATAATTCCACAACAAATTCTTCCTCATTCCTTTATGTTGACACACTATCAAAATTGCAGCAGCTTTCACAAGACTTGCATGAAATCCAGCCTACCGAAATAGCATTTGATTTAGAAATGTACAATCCTTCACAATTTAATGGGATTACGTGTTTGATTCAATTAGCTTTCGACGAGAAACTCTATGTAGTGGACGTTTTGGTTATTGATGTGTGGAAGAATTTAAGAAAGTATCTGAAAGAATGGTTTGAAAATCCTAATGTCGTTAAAATTGGTCATGCTATCGGTGGTATGGATGTCAATGCATTGCATCGTGATTATGGTATATTTGTCATTAATGCCTTTGATACTTGTGAGTTCGACTAGATCATAACGTTATTGAGTTCAGTATATATCCATTATTTACCCTTTTTCAATCACACAATTACTGCAGATGAAAGCGCGAAAATGTTGGGGATTCAAAAAGCAGGCCTAGCTTCTCTATGCGCACATTATAATTTACCAACCTCCAATTATTATCAGAAACTTAAGTCCAAATATCAACGGTCTGATTGGAGAAAACGCCCCCTAACAGAAGATATGATATTGTATGGCTCCTACGATGTTCAATATTTGTGAGTTCGATATATCATTTGAGTAAAAAGATCTCTCTTTCTTTTACGTATAGTAAATTTGTTCACACTAATTCAATTTGTAATGTGACATAAACTCTTTGTATCTATTTATAGGACCATGCTACGAAAGCTCCTTATAAGAGATTTGGTTCTATCGTCTATAGATCATGACACAAACTTCACTGTACTTAATTATACGAATAACAATGAAAGCAAAGATGAAAATGATGAAGATAAAATTAATTTTGAAAGAGAACAATGCGAACAAAAACGTCAACATTTGTATCTCATTACTCCAGAGAAACTATGCCGAATCCCTATCATCCAGAAAGCAATCTCAATTAGCCAGCACCAATGTCTAAAGTTTTGGGTTCACAAAGATGAACCACTTAATCGCTCGCAGAAAAAAGCTTCTTCTACATATGAAAAAATATTGTTTGCTACCAAACGAAATATGTGGCAGGAGGAAAATGCTCAACTTTATTACACATTGCTTCAATGGCGCATACATGTTTCTATGAGGGAAGAATACATACCCTCTTCAATTTGTTCCACTGATTTCCTTATGTTGGTAGCCTTAAATTGTCCAAGCAATGAAGACGAATTGAGACGTTTAAACTATTTCTTACCAGAAATATTCCAAACGAAGTCGAATCCTAAGAAAGAAAAAGATGCTCCAGAGAATGATTATTTAAAAGAGCTTTTATCAATCATTAAAGTTTCAGTTGAGAGGGCTAAAGCCCCTTCTAACACGGATTCATCACCATCACCATCCCCATCATCTCCAATATGCGAAAGAAAGGAAAATATCTTGAGTGAAAATACGCATGTGGAACATGCAAATGATAAACTTGATCCTAAAATCGATGGGAAAAATGATGAAAGCAGTAAAATGAAACCGTCTTTCTATACATTTACTTTAGTTTCAAAAATGGCCATAATTGGAGTGTTAATATCGTCATGTGCATTAGTGATATCGGGTTGGAAGATTCAAAAAAGAAAATAGTCGAAATTGTGAAAATATGTCCATATGGTGGAAAAAGAACATTTAAAATTGCAACCTTTTTGTGGTCGAAACTTTTCGTAGCGCTGTTTTATCAAATTTCAAAGCAGCTGTATTCTTCATTAAATGGGTTTAGCGCATTTGATATAATGTAATCAAAGATGGCAATAAAGAATCACGCTAATGTTGCAATTTAATGAATTGAGTAATAAGTATTGAGTTGGCCAAACTTAATCTTACCGATACCTGAAAAATAATAGATATAGATTTAGTCATACATGCTCGACGCTTTAATGCGATTCGCTAAATCATCTACAAATGCACTTCTATTATTTTGAGATGTGCTAGAGTGTTTCTTTGATTCTTTATCAGGACATAATGCGGTTCTCTCCTTATCAGCTACGATACAGACTTTCTTGTCATTAGAAAACATTCCTATACAATCTCGTTTTGAATCAACACTATTTGTAGTTGTAGATGAATTCACAGAGGAACTACATTGATCTTGAGAAATGCTATCTTCCTCGGCTATGTAACTCATTGTCAATGAATTACCTGATTCGTCATTCAAAACTCCTCCTAAATCAAAGTAGCAGCGATCACACACACGAAGTGGTACATCTAAACCAATTTGTGGTAATGGGATACGATTCTTTGAACATGGATCACAGACTAGACCTCCACAAGCTCGACAATTGTGCTTATCACGAGCTTCTTGGGCCTCGCTGCTCGAAGTGGATGCCCAAGTAAAAGGACTAGCACAACATGAACTGAAAGTGTATGGAAAAGAATGTCAATTGTATTGAGTTATGTATTGTGCGGAAAATTGAGGATATCAAATACGATACATACCAAGTCGAATCTTCTCCAAAACTTGTCCATTTAGGAAGCTTTTTCGAAGCTTTGCGAATTGATCTGACCTCTAACATTGCCTCATAGTAAGATTTACAAGTATGATCAGAAAGCATATTTCCTGCAAGACTCACACGTCTCAACTCGCGAAATGTACGTGGGACACAAGCTGCTTTATAACCACCATTATGAGTGTAAATATGAACAATTTTGCCAGGAATGAACATTCTTGGAAGAGCCATCTCTTCTAGGATAACGGGAGGTGTATCAGCACTGTCATTACTTGCCGGTGTTGGAGCTGTTTCTTTTTTTTCCTTATTTTGCTCCATTCCAACATTCAGATCATCAGGTGACGTTTTTGGTATTGGATCAAATTCCATAGGAGGTTCGTCAAATGGCACCCTGCCAACACGATATAAAAAGTAATTTGTCAGAAAAAAAATAACATCTTTCTTTAAGATTGAAATGAACCAAGGCAAATTCGTAAAATAATTTTCACTCACCAATCATCTTCTATTATTTTTGATAATTGGGTCTTCTGTCCTGATTCATTGCCATGACGGGCATTGTATAGCTCCCTTCGCGTAATTATATTCAAAAAATTAGATTTATTAATGGCTTTTGAAGCATGAAGAAACAAAAATGTTCAATTAGTTCAACAACTCACCCATAGGCGTTATGGTATGTGTTATACTTTTCTGTTTCATACACATCCTCCTCCTCTTCTAAAAGCTCATTTTCATCTTCTGCAGCTTCATAGAAGCAATCGCCATCGAACATTGACATATTATTTGAGTTATCTTTAATATCATCGTCTTGGTGCGAATGAGGTTGAATAGTATTGGCATTATTATTACCTAGTGCATTGAGTTCTAACGAACCATTCATAGCTATCGTAGATTCGTGCTCTTTCTGTTCTTCGACATTATCAGTATTAGTGCCATCATTAAACTTCGATCCTGTGAATTTTGAACTAACTGCGTGGAATTTGCTTTTGTAGTGATTCATGGTATGGTGCACCCACTTTTTGGATGATTTTGCAGAATTACGTAAACCCGCACTTTTTCTATTTTGTGCGTTCAAAGTGAAACTCTTTCTCCATCGAGGAGCCCATCCACCTTTTAATCGATCTGCAATTTGATTTATGTCATCCTCTAAATGAGCTTTAACCCAAGTTTTCCGGATATGAAGTAAATGCTTCAGTAAAGCTCGGATGCTGAAAAGAATTTGTGGCAAAAAGTGAGTATAAGTAATGATGTTGTGACAGAGTAAAACTTCCTTGCTAAAAGAAGACTTACGAAGTAGGCGTTAGCCTGGGTATGACATCGTCGTGGCAAACAACCGAGGTAACAAAATCCTTGCAAAAGTCGGCCAATTTTGCGTCAACTGAATCAAGAAGAAATTGAAAAGGAATGAGAATGTATCATGCCAATCATATTACAATTGTTTTAGATATAATAGGTGGGTGCTAATATGTTTCAACTCACCACACGCAGGGATAGCGTACGTGTAAACCCGAAGCAAGTCATTTTGTTCCATTAAGTTCCCTTTGTTATTGCTCATGTTAGGTTGACCATGAATTGAATCAGTCAAAGAGTCCCCCGATTCAGTCTTTTTCTCAAGGTATTGTCTTATTAAAGCTCCAAGTAATGCTGCTACACCCCCTCCTAATGAGTGCCCTGTGATTCTGATACGATATCCTTTTTCCACTAACATTACCAATGTATCCATATTTTCTCGAAACAAATGACCTGCAGATCGTGCCATGCCACAAAGAGCAAGACCTTGCCCCCGATCAACTGGCATCCAGTCCGCGTCAGGGCCCATTTGAGAATGCTTATTAGTATAAGTTGTTGGCTCCGGTTTATCCGGAAATGGTACAGGCATTGCACGAATATCTGTTACAACATCATTTATCGTAGCAGTTCCTCGAACAGCAAAACACGCAATTTTTTGATGTTTATGTATAAAGAGTGCAGAGGCAGGTCGATCAGATAAAGTGGCGTCTTGTTCAAGATGTGCATAAAGAAGATTCCAATTCTGTTGCGCGGCAAGGAGTTGCATATCTACAGCATTAGTGCAATAAATAAAATTCATTGCAATAGGTGCATAAAAAAGAAGGGAGGATAGGAGTGAGTCTGTCACTGGTTCACAAACTGGATTTTTTGGCTTATCTAAACGTTTATGTTCCTTTAATTTGGGACGCCTCAAAGAAGGCTGAGATGACGATGGAGATGGGACTTCTGAATTGTTTATACCACCTCTGTTCTCTATTTTTGAGAAAGATTTTAAAGATTTTGGGCCCTTTCCTGTCTTTCCGTTGGATGAATTCTTTGCTTTGATTGCCAAATCTGCCATCAACAGTAAATCTGCGTAACTCTGCTCCATGGGATCATATTCATCATGCTCATCTACAATATCCTCATTATGATTAGATTCTTCATTTTTGAAATCATTAGATATGGTCCTGTCGTTTTTATCTTCAACACCATTGGCATGTATATCATTATCACTAAATACCATATTATAATTACTTGAGTCTGTCTTCAATGTATGTAACCATTCCTCTTTTTCCGGATCGTTTCCTCGAAGTGCACGGTGCTCGGCCAAGGCATAAAAAATAGCAGCACTGAGCTCATGAACGCTTAACGGCCATGATCGTTTGTTAATACCAGTAACTTTACAAAGAAGATCAGCAGCAGCTAGAAACTCTTTCCTAAGAACAATTCCATACACGCCTTTTAATCCATGTTTTCGAAGGACATCTACAGTTTCAACCGCGACAGTAGCTTGTGCACCTAATGGAATTTGTTTCGCCATTCGAATAGTTGCACGTGCTATTCGAATTGCAGCATCTTCAATCTAATTATTTTAGGTTACCATTGGTACATTCAAATAGGAAAATTAAGCAAAAGAAAGAAAAAAGTCAGGCAAAGAAGTGTTCCTTAAAATGTAGTTGATATGCATGACAACTATACATACAAAATACTCTAATTCCAAAAATTGGACGTACCGTGTCAACACCAGTTTCAAAATATGGTGTTAATTGACCCTCTAGGAAATCACGACATCTGGCCATTCGCCACTAGTTGATCCAAACAAAATCGTTCAAATTAAACTTTATTATGATTGGTATAAAAAATAGAACAATGTAAATGGAACTTACGGCAACTCGTTCAGCTAAATCCCTTTCCACTAACTTTGCTTTGCATCCTTCACAGACTCGCTCAGGTACTTCAAACGACAGCAAAGAAGTATAAGGACAGCACATTGTAAAGATGGTATTGAATTTTTAGGAGGTTATGAACATGAACTTCAAGCACAATACAATTGCAAAAAACCTACCATTGGGGTCATAATCCAAATGTGGCAAAAGATGCGAGCAATTGGAATGATCATGACAAAAGCTTCCACCACATAACCGACAATGGTGCCGGTTACGCACACGACTAAATACCTTCTGACAAGTTTGACATCTATCAGACATGGCTCGTGCAGGACAAGATATGGGTTTGGGAATAAGGAGACGTGCTAATTCATAATCTGCATCCGCTAAGGCCGTATCTATCGATGCTTCATTCAATGCTTCATTC
>Ga0209092_10001404_pt1 | contig 23541 bp, 12 predicted proteins | sample FraStrMetagenome_FD_187446 | JGI IMG/M metagenome (GOLD analysis project Ga0209092, IMG submission 187446) | Marine eukaryotic phytoplankton communities from Arctic Ocean - Fram Strait ARC3M Metagenome (SPAdes) (version 2) | ecosystem: Environmental > Aquatic > Marine > Oceanic | place: Fram... | reverse complement strand
TCATGAAGCAACAAAAACGAATGATTCGTTCAAAGCTCAAATATTCAGCAGTTGTTACAGGATGTGACCGACTGGAGTATTAGAGAAATATGAATATGTTGAAAACATTTTGGAAATACACGAACAGATACGAAGTATTATATGAAGGAACAATATGAAAGCAATAAGTACATAATGATCTTTATATTACCTAGTATATATTGATATATACTAGATTCAGAGCATTTTAAAAAAACATTGTAGCATGTCAAAAGTGTACTACACAGAAAATCAAAAAGCCCTCTTTTAAATAGAAAAAGGCATCATAGGAAGACAATAAGTGTGGTAAAACTTTTGTTTGTTGAGCGAAGACTCAGAGGAAACACAAAAAACGTTATAAAAAGATCATAATCAAAGGAGAGATGCTTAAGGCAAAGGTCGAGAATTTGACTTCACAATATACTTTCAAGATACTTACTCGTTTCTTTGCTATTTTAAATGGGCGTTCTATACAAAACATACTTTAACTTGCATTCCATATTTGAACAAATTATTGAACAAATACGCATTAGTAGATGAATCTTTTTTTGAGGAAATTTTGAATGATTATGATCAGTAGTTTTAAATGATCTTATGAATGGAGGGCTGTAAAAATACCATTTTTCTCATAACTATGCTTGATCCGTTTAAAGCTGATAAATTGTAAGTCTACAAATCTATTACTGCTCTTATGAGTACGCCTTGATCATTGGTCATTACGTATCCTTAATGAATTAATCGATGTAAGGCTTTTATTTGTTGATATTTTAGAGTTTCTTCATAGAGCAGCTTAAGTCTTCCTTCGTTCTACCTTTATGATTAATTTAAGCAAAAAAAAATTTTAAGTGTGGCACACAATTCATTCACAGAAAATGCGACAACCTTTTATAACACGTGAGAACTTTAAAATCGCCAAAAGATAAACTGTAATAGCTTAAAATACCTTGAAAGGTGAGTTGAATTCAATTATTTTGGATGAAGCATCATACCGGCATATTCAGCGTCCTGTAAGTCAATATTGCAGTGCGGCGGAACCTGACAATTCAACTCTATTGCTCGAAAAAACAGAACCTTAGTACCAAGTGAGTACGTAAATTAAAACTACTGTGTCATGTGCATGGACAAGAAACAGGACTACGTAGTCTTTGTCAACTATTATTATTATTATTATTATTACTCAATATCCTGTAGTCCTTATCCAAAACCCATAAAAACAAAATTATTAACTTTGTGAAAGAGCTCAGACGCATCAAATTACCAGAGCAGAAGTTTAAGCCTAGACAAAGCAAGACAGCAAGAATAATGTTTCTATTACTTAATATCAGCGTGCCCGATTCGAACTATAGAAAAAAAGATAGACAATATCGACAATGTTCGGAGTCGTATCCATCGAAACGTTTTTCGAAAAGCAGGAGTAAAAAATCTACAAGAGAGACACGAGCAGGAGTAAGGAGAAGAACCAATCAAGACAGCTCTAAGTCAAGAAGAATTTTCGACGCTATATCAACAAAAAGCTTCTGAAGACGGAATGAGGACACTCTTTAGAAAAGCTATGAGACCTTACCTTAATGGGCGAATAATACGAGCAATAAAGAGTAAGAAAGCAAACATTACTGCTAGCTAAGAAGTACAACTTAATAATCTAAGCAGGAATACACACTCGTGTGTCTATATTAGAAAAAAATTGTTATCATTTGATATTGCTCTATTTATATCTTTTATTTCACTTCAACGTGCAATAGTCCTCAAATATATCACTTGAAAAGGACAAATGAGAATAATATATGCTATTGACTTAAAGTGTAAGTAGATGATATAATGCCATCTTTCTTCTAGATCGAAACATGCGAAAATTATGAATGCATGAAAAGCGAATGTTGTTATGCAGTATTACGCAATATTTTAACCTCCACTTTTTGTCAAATGGAGAATATTGAAAAGTTCTATTACACAATCAAGTCATTTTCGGAAATTATAGTATAAATTGAATCTCAGAAAGCCACTATGTAATCTCACTCTAGGATTTGTGTCTGCTTAAAATAGATGTACTGCTGTCTCCAAAACATATGCTTATATATACTTTGTAACCATGAAATTGAACGCTATGATAGGCTATTCTTTTTTTGCTTAATTGGATTGGGCACACAATCCATTTATAATTTACGTAAGGTATTTGCGCCTTAGGTTGGTACTTGTTTACATACAATAGAACTAATGTACCTTAAAGCATGTGCAACATTACTTGGCACGATTCTTTTCTTTGAGAACTAGGTGTGGATCGTCTGGATCATAAGCCTCAACTGGAGCCAGGAATGTAAATTTTGGGCAGATAGCCAACATTTGAATGAATAGAATTAACACTGATATAAATTCTATTATATTAAGCTAGCGTTAAATCACTCATGGCTTGCAAAAACTATCTTTGTGAAGTCAGGGAGAGGCACACAATCCATTTACAAACAATCCAATGATTCCCGAGTATGTATGCTAAGTATATACTTATCTCATTTTACTGAGTAGTATGTACTTGATCCTGGATTTCTCTTGTATTTCGTTTATGAGAACAGAAGTATTTAAGCATTTGCTCCTCTTCAACGGACGAATTTGCGAACAATCATCATCATAGAATTAGAAGACATTTCTTCAACTAATTTGGTTGCTTTACCACAGCGGGTAGTATTTTATATTGTATAAAATTAGGTTGTCCCGTTTCTCCTTGCAGAAAAGAAAAAATGACAATTCCTATGTGTATTTGCATAAAAATGAATTTAGAAACGACTTTTTCTGGTTCGTCTTCTTGAAACAAGAAATGACGGCACCAGAATTAAAAGCCTGTAGGACATTCTAAGAAGACAACAATCAAAATAAAACACGTAAGGGCTACTCTTGCAGGCGAATAGTAAATTCTACCTTAGGGGTATCATATACGTATGATCATACGTGCTTTCTCATTGGTAATTTTCAGTTTATCTTTCAGGAAACTCACAAAATAAACAAAGCATCATAAGCAATCAATTCACAAAACAAACAAATAAAATTACAATGTTCATTTTACTCAAGATCAGCATGACAAACAAAAATCGTCTAGACAGAAGAAGAGAATATCATCAGCGGTCAAAGTCAAGTTCCTCAAGAAAGCGAGAAAAACAAAAAAAGGCAAAATCTACAAGAAAGGGGGGAGACAGAGATTCCAAAAGTACTGCCTCAGCGAAAACTGTATCATCTGGAAGCTGCAGTTCCATTTCAACAAGAAGTTGTTGGTCACTTGATATGGATTAAAATGTGCTAGTGTCACCTAAAACATGATTTCCTTTGGAGCATTGTATGAGGTTAATGGATTGTGTAAAATTAAATGAAGCTTAGAGGTCGAAGCTTGTGGGAAAACGCTATTAAATATGTAAACTAAAATGTCAAATTATTCATCAAATAAATGTCTTCAGTATTAAAATAGATGGATTAAAGTTTAACATCTTGTATCAGTTTGCCAATCCTCGATCATGGAAGATTACCTATGTTTATTTCGAAACATGCGAGACTTATGTGGCCATTGAAATAAAGTGATGATGACTTTCAATATCAAAAATGTTTTATGATCTTCCATTGATGCCACAATCCAACCGTTGATTGTGCAAATACTCTCATCGTCCTCCTCACAATCAAGTTATTTTTGTATATCAAGAATGACGTGATATCTACAAAGTAAGATAAAGTAATATTTATTTTCCGTACGACACATCTTTCTTCTATAGATGCCTTTCAATCATGTGAATAGTCTTTCTTGAATTCAGATTTCTTTGTCATTCAAAAGGATTGGCTATAATATCCAAGCGCAGAGTCATTAAGAGTAAGGATTTATTTACGCATGGAGTTTATTTTGAATTGAACGATGGTATGGTTATCTTTTTAATTGTTAAAAGATACTTAGAAGATAGTTAGAAGTTTGTTAGAAGTTTGTTAGAACGATAATGGAACACGAGTCCAAAACAATGAGAACCCCGTGAGCCTATACCTCATGCGTGAATCTTCAATCCTCTGAGTATCCAAATATTCCAAATCTTTATTGCTACAGTTTATATTCTCCATGAGTAAGATCCAAAGATGATGATTAAGTGAGAAAATAATCCTATAAATCAATATGAGTCTCTTATTTTAGTATCCCGTCCTCAAAAAACCATTCTTATTTAGCACTTTCTTTTGGATTGGAAGATGAATGTAAAATTTGGATATCATTATTTAAGTTTGTTCTAAATTCAAATCATCAGTGACACCGTTTCAAAAATATATGTAGGTTGAAATCGAATACGATCCTCTTTGCCAATTCCTAAACATGCATATACTAGCTGTTGAATAAGTTAGCAGTGGAGACGAAATGGTATAAAAAAGTGATGTGGGTAATAATTTTTGAAATGCCTATGGTAAGCTCTAGTAAGAACATACGACCTATGTGGTCATTAAATTTTGTATTCGAGTTACATTCGTTGAGTCGTGTGTTCCCATATCATATCAAAGCTGCCACACCATCCTCCATCGATCATTTTTACATCTCCATCACTATGCATACCAACGATGGATACAAAGCATATCCCCTAGAATTCCAACCTCTGGAACAAGATCTCCTTGACGATATGGGAGAATTCTTGGTTGAATGCTCATCTCGAATATCACAACTTGAACAAACCCAATTATTAGCTCCGGCGATTCAACGCATGGCAGAGGATTTAGCCGATGCCGTCTTGGAAATAAAACAAAATCTTCAGCAACAAAGTGAAGAAGATCGGGAAATACTAGCCAGAGCTTTTGTACAAGATTCGTGTTTAGCATTGCAAATCGAAGGACCAGACTCAGAATCAAAAAGTAATACTATGATGACGACTACAGGTTCTCAAGCCATGTCCCAATTATCACAGGAGGAAGTCGTAGAGGCACTGCATGGAGCTGAATCAATTTTATCGGATGTTGAAGTGGCATTACGCTCTATTGGAAAAAATGATGCAGAAGAGCTTGCTCATACGAGTCTCATTGTAGCACGAATTTTTGTTTTATCCTTACAATCGATCCATAAAAGCTTTTCCAGGAATCAATTTGAAAATCGAAACAATGCGCATTCGTCCGCTGTCATTATTGAGGAGTTGTCGGAAGAGACTCCGTCATCGTACAAATCAACATTATTGGAACGATCTTCACGAACACGAATGTTATGGCCACCTATAGGGCCCGCCGTCAAGGAAGCACTTCAATGGACTTCTTCAACTGCCCAACAACACCCCATTCTCGCTATCGCTGTCGGTTTGACTCTCTGGCCTGTCGCGGTCCTTCCTTCACTCCTCGCACCACCATTACTTTGCATCGATCATATGTTTCAATCCTCCTACAATCACTTTTCCAACCATTCTCTAATAGAAAAAGGAGAAGAGGGCATGTACAATCTATGCCAAATTGGGCAATTTTATCTAATAGTATCTAAATTAGCATTACGACAATCTCAAATCATTACTCAACGGCAAATCCAAAGGAGAGGCGGCTTGGATCAGATTGCAAAGGACACTTCTGGTTTTATCTTGCAGAGAATACAACATCCGATCGAAACGGTGGGGATGGCAGTGGATGGAGTAGGTAAAGGTATGGGTGCTCTATTGCAATTGGGTGGATTTGTTAAGGATGTAATGATGGGAGAGGAAGAGATTCATGTACCCCTGGGATGATGATTGGTAATGGATACGTAGAATCATTCTTTTCACTGGATTGGATATGGTAATCTTCATTGGGAACAAACCGACATTGTTAGTTGTGCAAAGTTTCATTTTTGACAAGAATAAATAACGGAACAAACAAAATATTGATTCCATATGTTTCTTTTTAGACATAAAGCTGCATTTTTTTTTATGTAAAAACTAAAGAAGTCTTTTAAAACGTAGAACATTTAAAAGTAAATTTAATCTTCCACTTCACTATTTGCATCATGGTGAACATCTGACAACTCCGAAGAATCTTCTTCATTTGCAGTGTAGTCCGTATCTTTTTATCTTAAAAAATCTTCCATATCCTTTTCCGGAAATGAGTCAAATTTTACATACAAGTTATCTGGATCATTTAAATTTGAAGAATCTTCTGCTTCCTTTTTGGGAAATGCTTCAAATGAGACTTCATCTTCAGATTTGGTAAAAGAGTTCAAATCTTCATCGTTCATAAAAAAATACTCAAAAGAGGAAAGGATAAATATGACGCGCTAGATAACACAGAAGCTGTATGTTTCTCTTATTGCTAACCCCAGCCAAACATTAACAACTTTACATTACCTATGACTCTTTTTCCATATGAGCGCCTTAATCAAGGTTCTTTCTGATCAAACATTTTGTTCTTCTATAGGTTTTGTTAGATATTATTTTGGAAGCAACTTAATGACAGAATGTTGAGAAGACAATTCTTTCAAAGAATAGATGGTAATTTTGATATCCGATAGTGTTTATATTCTCAAAAGAGTTTAAGATTTTTGTCCGTATTTTTTCGAATATGATAATTACAAGAGATTAATGAGGGAAAAAATCTGTATGATTACAAATGAATAAAGCATTAAGAGACAAATAAAAAGACCATGAGATTATGACTTTCTTAACCATAGGTAAAAGCTGATTCTGTTCATTTTAGATTTCACAGATTTATAAATTGATTATGTCAACAGGAAAAGTTATTTAGTACTTGTTTTTGTTTCTTATCCCGCCTCACTTTCACCTTTTTTTGGTGATAAGCATTAACCAATCACTAAGTAATTAATCGGATATGTGCCATGTAAGACTACTCTTTATAATGATTTCCTTAACGGATGATGAAGGGAAAAGATCGAGTGGGGTGGAGTTGAGATATACTTTTGTTTTGCGTGTCGCCATCGGCAATGCATTTTGGCTGCAAATTAGATATATGTAAGATATTCGCTGCGCGAGGAGACGGAATGGTGTATGTATCCCCGGCGGCCACATGATATATTAATTGAGCGTATGAATTAACGTGAAAAAACCTGCTCATGCTTTTGGGGACTTGAACCTTAACCAAGCGCCTGAGCCACTAGTAGATCGATTCTAACTAATCCAGTCATGGACGACAGAGTCCAGTTTCTAAGCTGAAATTAAAGATGTAGAAACTATTTATCATGCTCTGTTCAGGGAAATCTTGGTGGGCCAGTTTATACTTCTATCACAGGATTTTTCGGAATATTTGATTTGGGTTTCCGGAATCAGTCCCATATAGGCCAGCAGCACTGAGGGTTGACGCAAAAAATTCTCACACCAGCAGGCATGTTAGAAAAATCATATATTGGTCAGGAAATTTACACGCGGAGGAAGTGAAGGTTGGGGATCTGTCTTAGAACATTGCCATTTACAACACTATAAATATATCATACACAACAACGTGTTATCGTAACAAAAATCAATCGTTATTATCCTACGTACGTGATTTGGTGTTAAGGCTCTCTAGTCCAAAGTCACGAATACGATTATAACATATGCATACAGGTTTTACTGCTGTAAATATTCTTTACTATTTGTAATGTTTTGAAAAACTTTAACTTATGATTAGGTAGTTTGTTACATACGCCAATCGTGTGTGTTTTGTCCTGGAAAATGTCATTTCTCTTTATGTACATTTAATACGAAATTTATTCCATATGGAAAGCAGAATTACTTAGTCATCATTCTTCAAACCTGTACATAATCCTGGTTTTATATGTGTCTTCTTTTTTTATTATGAATCAAAATTTTGGAAGACAATTACTTAAAAGATTATGGAACAATGTGGAATCTCGCTTATCCATATAATATAATCGTTATGGGATTGTGCTAAAGGACGTACTCCATTGGTCCTATACCGCAAAACTACGTTAATCTATGCGTAACAGCTTTATCATTCTTTATTTTTTATGCTTAAGCTTCATCTGGACAAATATATTAACAATGGCAGATCATACAACAGATGGCTTATCAAACGTTGTCCTTGGGAGTGCAGTGGCAACCATTGGATTTGGAGCTGCACTAGCTTACATTCTACTGTCAAATAAATCATCAAAAGGGTGAGTTATAAGTCTAACAATACGGATTAATTCTTAGATAATCCACGTGGCCAATAGGATGTAATTTAATGTTGATGGTTCAGAGAAAGTTTCGTTGTTATCCATTTTCATTTATTTCTCTGTATGCATCTAACAACTTCATTTCTTTTTATGCTTATTTCTTTCATGGAAATTGAATCAGTGATGATATACCTGACGGTGCACTATCTTGTGACACTTCGCTTTCAAGTAATGAATTGAACAAAGAAGTGAGTCGTAAATTTCCACATTTATGTGAGATTTGAATGCTGAAAAACACCAATTGGCTAACAATGCTCATGATTTCTACAGGTTTATCCCGGTGGCCATTTAACTATTTATTATGGTTCACAAACTGGAACAGCTGAAACATTTGCTAATGATATGCAACGAGAGGGTGAAACACATGGATTCAAAATCCGCGTAGTTGATTTAGAAGATGCAGGAGATGAAAATGAATTGCAACCAGAACTCATGAATGAAGCTTATCGTGATGAGGATGGTAAAAATCGTGCGATTTTCTTAATGGCAACTTACGGAGAAGGAGAACCGACAGATAATGCTTTTAATTTTGTGAATTGGATCCAGCAAAAATCTGGTGTGAAAGGTGTCGCAACAAATATTGTTTTGGAAGAAGAGCAGAAGGATGATTCTTGCTTAAATGGACTTGAATATGCTGTGTTTGGACTTGGGAATACTCAATACGAGCATTATAATGCCATGGGAAAATTAGTTGATGAGGCACTTGTAGGATCTGGAGGTTTTCAAATCTGTAAGCTTGGTCTTGGAGATGATGATAACGATCTAGAATCTGATTTTGAACAATGGAGAGAGCAAACTATTTGGCCTGCATTGAAAGAACGTTATATTTCTTCAGATGTAGACCTTAGTGCAAGCTCAAAATCTCTCATGGGAGGATCAGAAGTGCCAAAATGTGACATTAAAGTTGAATATTTGAAGAATGTAAACGCCTTGAATGTACAGACCAAAAGTATTTCTTCAGATGTAATGAATAGCTCGACAAAACACTACTTTACAGCTTCAGATTGTCCCGCTACAGCCATTCGTGAACTACGTTCCCCAAACGATCCAGGATCAACCATTCACATTGAAATCGATATTTCAAACTCTCCCGTGCAGTACCAAACAGCAGACAACCTTGCTGTACTTCCTATAAATGACAGCTCCGTCGTTACAGCAGTAGCATCTGCCCTCTCTTATGACTTGGACGCAGTTTTCGAAGTGAAATCCAATTCTACAGAAAAATCATTTTACCATACCTTCCCAACACCCTGTACCGTCAGAGAGTGTCTCTCTCGTTACATTGACCTAACTTCTCCACCCCGCAGATCCGAACTTAAATTGATTGCTCAGTTTGCAACAGACTCTCTTGATAAACAGGCCCTACTCCGTATGGCCTCAAAAGAAGGAAAAACCGAGTATCGCGAAAAAATTATGGATGCCAAAATTGGCTTTGTTGACATCATCTCTCGTCTTTGTAAATCTGTGAATAATTTACCCCTGGAGCATTTGATTACAATTTGCCCAAGTTTACAGCCAAGATTTTATACCATTGCTTCTTCTTCCAGTGTTCACCCCTCTAGTGTGCATCTTACTATTTCTGTTCTGCAAGAAGAGAGGAAGGATGGATCATTATTCAAAGGCGTTTGTTCCAACTATTTGACTGAGGAAAAGGGATCTATTCGTATCTTTACTAGAGACTCAACATTCCGTTTGCCAAAGGATGTAAGTTTATTACACATATTGAAACGAAAATTTATTTTGTTAAGTTTCTCATACACTTTAATGATATTGAATTATCAAGTCAACCAAACCAATCATAATGATTGGTCCAGGAACAGGTTTTGCACCTATGCGCGCACTTTTACAAGAACGATCTCACATGAAGCATACTTTAAAAAAATCAGTTGGAAAAAATGTGCTGTACTTTGGATGCAAAAAGAGAGATTTGGATTACATTTATCGTAATGAAATTGAAGAATTCCAAAAAGAAGGTGATATATCTCATCTTCGTTTGGCTTTCAGTAGGGAACAAGCACAAAAGGTTTATGTCCAGAACTTGCTTGAGGAAGATTCAAAACTTGTGTGGAATATGATAGAGAAGGAGGGCGCATATGTGTACGTCTGTGGTGGTACTAAAATGGGAATAGATGTTAGTTCTACTCTTCGGAGGATTGCTATCAAGTTTGGTGGATTAAAAGACGAGGAAAGTGCCAAAAAATATCTAAGCAATCTTCAAAGTGCTGGAAGATTTGTGCAGGAATTGTGGGCTTAATTTAACAAGGCATCAATAAAACTGTTTGTATTTCGTTTTTATCAACATAATATTCTTTCGTAGTATGAAATGTCTCCTTTTTCTGGCTCTCAATGATTATTTGTTCCAAATTACGCTCTTCACTTTTTCGCTCGACAACAGATTTGATCTATATCAGCAAATACCGTTTGTGCATCAATCTTACAATACAGTCAACAAGGAAACACCATAAAAACAAATTTTTCCAAATTAAATTGCATGTAAAAAAGAATCCTTACTAATTATAATTACTTTTGACGTTCAGCTATTATAGCTTTCACAAGTTTCGATTGATTATACAGAGATATGGCCCTGATAGCACGATCTTGGTTCAATGTCACATATTTGGCATAAGTTGATAAGCACATCCGGGAACGCTCGACAATTTTTGTCCAAAATATCATATCCTTATCTTGACACTCCATATTCATAGAAGGAGTTTGACTGGAATGGTCTACATTCATTTTGTATTCAAGGGTTCGAAGTGCCATGAAGGCACAAACGGAATAAAATTCCAAGGTTACGGGTGCCAAAGACCACATTCGTTTCCATTGACGAATTTTTCGTTCTTTAGCTTTTCGTGATAAAGAATGATTCTCTAATGATTGTGTGGACGCATACAGCAATTGATGTCCATCCTCCAAAAGTTGAACATAATCAGATACTGCCTGGTCAACCTCCGCAAGGAGACAACTAGCCACTCCACAAGTGGAAAATAAGATATTTCGTTCAAATTCTTGTAATACTTTACTAATATTCCACACTAACGTTTCATTCAAATGATCGCATTCGTCAATGAGGTCAAGTGCTACTACCCGTTGCTTCATAGATTCCAGTTCATCCATAGAAATACACAGTATATTCAATGTCGATGCTTTTGAAGAATGCATAATATTTTCTGTAGGACGCATTGTCCAATTTGAAACTTCATGTAGGCCTTTCATTAGATTATCAATATGCATATGAATCTTACCTGAATAGGAAAATACAGGCTGATATTGTCTCAGAGCCTCAAAGGATTTGGAGAGGTCTGATCGGAAGCTTGAATCATTCAAATTATTTTGATGATAGTATTGAAATCGATCTGCCAAGCTATCCAACAATGTTAATAAAGAATAAACGTTATTCATAAGCAATTCTTCTTCCTTGGAAAGTATCATAAAATCCCTATCATTCTCAGTCTTTCTTATATATAATCTCATAATTTCCCTCCATAAATAGTCATTCCAAATGCCATGAGCCACGGTTGACCTAATATTAGGTCCTGTGGGAGATGCATATAAATCCAATAATAACGAAAAACAATCTCTATCTAACACATTAATCAATTGATTGGGTTTCTGTTGAACATCCTCAGTTGTATCGTTACAGGAAGATAGATAAGCATTTACCATAACATCATGTTTGTCTTTTTGTCCAATCCCATCCAAAGTCACATAATAATTGCCTGATCGGGCTATTTCATCCTTAGGGCGAGAATTGACACGACACCAAAGTAAACGTAGGGAATGTTCTAAGATGGGTGTTAGAATAGCCATGAAACAAGCTGGATTGGAAGTTGAATAGTTATCCAGCACGTACTTTAAAATTGCATGGTGTGATTTTGGAATCAAAGATTTGGATGACGAAATGAATGGGTTTGGATTTGAGGATATGGAAGGTTTAGACAAATTGAAATATTGCTGAGGAGCAAGAGTTAATTTTTCATACAAGTTTTCCAAATGAGACTTTTCCAGAATTGAACGTCCATATTGAATCACTGGACCAAAAGGAGGATAGGAAGATAGATCTATTATGGGAATATCCTTCGTCAGAAGAGGATCTTTGATATCCGGCTTAAGTGAGACTACAGAGTCATTTGACTCATATTCCATCCCAAATTGGTTTTGAAGGGATAAAGATAAAAGAATAGTCAAAGATAACCATTTTCGATCAACTTTTGACAAAAATCCATGCCATATCAAATTTCGCAAATTCAGATTCCCCTCCTGTGGAAGTAATAGCACTCGTAATATTCCAACAAAATCTAGATGTGAATTCGTATTGTCCTTCAATACGGTTTCATTGTCATATTGAGGAGGGGTTATTGTACCTATTTCTTCGATCATATCTTTTAATAAGGGCGCTTTTCCATTTTTCTTACTAGTCAAATTTCGTATATTAGATTCCAACATTAATAAGGATAATTGTGTGGCAATATAAATGTGGATTTCGATAGTATTGTGTGGGGGGCTAGTCTTTGGAAAGAGTAGTATAGGTGTTAAAAGTGCCACCAAGGGTTTTGGTAAAGAAACCTGGTGAGATAAATGATGTATCCAAGCAGGACCAATATTCGTTGGAAATAAAGCTACATCACATTTCTTGGCCAAATAAAGTATTGGATGGAATGTATTTTTGTGGGTAAAACTTTCTTGAAATGTTTTCCATTCTTTCCAATTGATGCACAATGTAGAAGGATCAATCAAGGATTCATTGAAAGATGAATAGAAAGCGGGAGGCTCCATATTCAGAAGTTTGCATATATTTGGTTCCACATACTCATATCCCTCAAAGGAATGATTATCTTCATCTTTACAGTCATTAAACATCTCGTCGTCATTAATGGACGTGTTGGTAAAGGTATTTTCTGCATGACATGACGCATCCGAAAAAAGGGGTTTCAAAACTTTCCTCCGCATGGAAGATGAGATTGCAGTAGATAATCTCGAAGATTTCTCTCCATTAAAAGAAGAGGGGGATAGAAATGAAAATGATGAGAGAATCGGCGTGGAGTTTAGCAGGAGGAGTACAAGGAATATGCAAGGATTTTTGGGATGCGCGTACAGCATCGACTGATCTTTATTGCTATGGGCCTTTGAACGTTAAGATTTGTTGCTTGGGGGTCTAAAAATTGATGATAGGTTGAATGTAGACAAGAAACTTGACACATGAGTGTTGTCTTTCACAACATTATAACTTGCGGTTAGGAGTATGGTACACCTTCAATAATTTGGCATCGGGTTGGGTACAAAATTACCAGTGATGGATACAGCAGTACACAACGATTTTTGTTGACCAGCAAAATATGCATCATTTTTTATTTTTTTATTTATTACCTATTTTTGTTTTTGTGATTTTTTTACACTAGTGAAAGTCAACTTCCCGCCAATTTCCCAAACTTTTTTTAGACAAGTCAATTTGTTTTTTTGTATTTGTTTCATTAAAAGTGCGATATCATCTACGTACTGGGACGGACTGTTAATTAGTGCTCGTTACTAAAGAATGATATGACTCTAAGAACCAGGTTCAAGTAGGAAACAAAAGTGAATGGAATGTTTTTATAATTCACGGTGTCAATGCCATAGTTTGAAATTCTATCATCATTTTGGTTTATTTTGTAAGAGAACATTTGTGGACAAATCACAAACGCTATCAATAGAGAACAACATAACAAGCGTCGTGATTTTTTATTTCACTGAAGAGAATTGTGCTACCTCAAATGAGTACTATCAAGAGTCAAAAACCGTATCATCCTCACAAGGAAGATGATGTTCATATCATGCTCACTCATACTCAAAATGATTCTTGTCCAGAATTTATTGACATCAGCGTTGACATAATAGTCAAAAATCAAGTTGCAGGGAAAATTGATGCAGTCTTGGTTGATCGACGGAATATTGCATTCAATTGTTTCTTTACAGAGATGGATGCATACTCTTCAGAAACTCAGTGGCTAAGTCTTTTACTATTTGAACCAAAATTTGGACGAATCAAGCTAAAATCTATTTCTGACGACGGTTGGTTTAATCCATTTCTCTACATCGAAGTATTCACTATTCAGCCAGAGTATAGAAACGATTTTAATTCGGATATCGGTTCATTTGCTCTGAAGAAGTTTTTACATCATGATTTCATATCTTATTATGACGTTTCTTTTGCAATCTATGTACTTGATGGTTGTGAGTTTGTATCAACAAATGAGGAAAAAACGATTCTCAGAAATTGTAGAGAAAAGCTTAACTCTTATCCTGAAAGAATGACCGAAGAAGAGAAGGAAATTTTGAACATGTGGAAAGTGATGGCGCCTGTATTGGATCGTATTGATGCAAATCATTTTTTACGAAATGGATTTTATCAAGACAAGGCTTATGCAGAAGCAGGTGGTGCAGAAGCTAGCATCTTAGTTGCTTCTCATTGCCATTGGAAACTGCCTTTGAAATCACACAATGAAGCAACAAGTATTCAGTTTTGTGAGCTTCCTCAGGTTCCTCAAGGAGTGGATGGTGAGCTTTTGCAATTCATTGAAAACATTTTTATTTTTCGTCGTTTCGAGAACCTCTCGATGATGCAGAAAGAAATTTCTATACGGAAACATATCTTAAACGGGGCCTCTGTTGCAGGCTCCAACATTCTCCATATTGCTATAATGTACGACTCTCTTGAATTAGTGAAAATCCTGGTAGGTATTGAGCCTAGCGCAATCAATGACTTTGATGACAATGGGGATACTCCTCTTATGACGGCTGCAATCATTTGTGCGGGAAAAAATACTTCAGCTTCCAAAGAGAGCGCAAAAACTCAGGTTCTCAAATATCTTCTTACAAAAGGAGCTAGTCGAGATGAATGTGATAGCTCTGGTATGACAGCATATGGAAAATACTTAAGTGTCAAGAAAGAAAGACATATTAAGATGCAAACTCTAATGGGGAGACCATTAATATCTTTGGAAAGCTTTCTTCCCACACATCCGGAAGAATTAAATATCATGGACATGCTGTGTCCTGATGATGGTCCTACTGAGTCTGATGTGAGAGGTGGAAGAAAGAATCCCGGATTTATTAATTTTGATAGTGATGGGGATGGATATGTTGATATGTCAGAATGATGTCTCATGACACGTTGAATGAATCATTTTCAAGAAGAAATCTATTGCTGTATGAAAATAATATGCATATAAAAATTATTAAGAATAATAATAATAATATTGTAGGTTGCAACTGCAGGAAAATATTCAACACAAGGTTACTTTATTCGGCGTGCTATTATGAGAAATTCTTCCCGCCACTTTTCTCTATTTTTCTCCGTTTTTCTCCTTTTTTCAAAGTTGGACAATAAAACTCGGCAGATCTTTGTTTTTAATCGTGAATCCATTCCAATATATAATTATTTATACGAAGGGTGTATGGTATCGTCTGTTTGCGTAGACACAATAAGAGATTCAGAAGAGCTTTTGAGATGTACATGGGTATATATCTTTTCATAGTACGGAATAGGAATTTCGAAATAGCGGATGCAAGCTATGGTCTGCTAACATCTTCATTTCTGCTGTCTGAAATAACCATATTGAATATCCATTCAAAAGAATTTGTGTTTCTTTGAATAATCTTGCAACAAATGAATGCTATCAAAAGACAAGAATCTCATCATGCCTTCACTGAAGATGATATTGAAATCAAACTCTCTCATACTAAACATGAGGAGTCTTTATACATTACAGAGTTAGATGTTGGCATATTGGTGAATAATCAACCAGCAGGAAAAATTGATGCTGTGTTGATTGATCGAGAGAGTATTCCCTGTGGAGATTTCTTCGTGGAAATGGATGAATATTCTGCAGACACACAATGGCTTAGTGTTGCATTATTCGAGCCTAAGTATGGAAGGACAAAGCTGAAATCTCTTTCTGAATATGACGATACGGAATTTCCAATTCTATACATAAAGTCCTTTACCATCCATCCACAGTATAGAGAGGATAATAGTTCAGATGTTGGTTCATTTGCTCTAAAAAAATTGTTTCACCATGAATACATTCACCACAATTTAGTTCCTTTTGCCATTTATGTACTTGATGGCATTGAGGTCATGTCAAAGGAGGAAAAGAAGAAGTACATGGAATATCGAACAAAATTCATCGGAAGAGAAATGACTCAAGGAGAAAAGGATGAAGAGAACATGTGGATGGAACGCCTACATGAACTCAATCGTATTGATGCAAATCAATTTTTACGAAATGGATTCTATCAAGATGAAGCTTATGCTAAAGCAGGTGGTGCAGAAACAAAAATCTTGGTTGCAGCTAATTGCCATTGGACACAGCCTTTGAAATCACACAATGAAGCAACAAGTGTTGAGTTTTATGTTGCTCAGTCAGGAGATGCGGAACCTCAAGGAGTAAATAGTGAGCTTCTTCAATTCATTGAGAGCAATTACGATCCAAACAATGTTGCTTCAAGTAATCTTTCAGTGGAACAGAAAGAAAGCCAGATTCGGCTTTTTCTATCCAAGGGTGCTTCCGTTGCAGGATCTAACATTCTTCACGCTGCGGTGATGTATGACTCCCTTGAATTAGTGAAGCATTTGGTTGGCATTGAGCCAAGCGCAATCAATGACTTTGATGAGAAAGGTTGCACGCCACTGATGGTAGCTGCAATCATTTGCGCGGGGAGAGCTTCTTCATCTTCCGGAGAGAACAAAAATATACAAGTTCTCAGTTACCTTCTTTCAAATGGAGCATATCAAAATGTATGTGATAGCTCTGGTATGACAGCATATGGAAAATACTTAAGTGTCAAGAAAGCATATAAGATCAGTATGCAAACTCTAATGGGGGGACCAGTGCTTTCTTCATCATTCGACTCTCCTTCGAATCCAGATGAGTCACACATCATGCGGGTGTTGCTTCCTTATGGTGGTCCGACTGAGTCTGATTTGAGAGGTGGAGAAAGTAATTCAGGATTTATTGATTTCGATAGTGATGAGGATGATTATTAAGGTCAATGAAATGGAAAACAAGCACGGTCATCTTTCATTGAATGTATTTTGGTCGCATTTTTCAACCTTCAATTTGTACAAAGGATCATTAGTATAGTTTATGCACGTTTATAGAAATAAGAATCTTTAGCAAAATTGAATTTATAAAAAAATAATGTGCTCAAATTGAGTCACAATGATGAGTTTTCATTATTTTTCACATTTGCAGATTCCAGAAAAAAACCTCTTCGTTTTTTTTTCCAAGATGTGGATCCATTTTCGTTTTCATTATTTCGTTATACATAAATGGGTACAAATGTGCCTCAGCAATCAATTGATGTAGGAAAGATCTTAAAGTCTAGAGGTTTATCTTACTAATCAAGGTGGTTTATTGCCCATCATTTCTTTGTTACAATACTTGTGGTGTCAGCAGCATGATCAAATTTACCCTCATAATGTTGCGTATGTAGCTCCTAGAAAAGTGAACGTGCTTATTTCATGGATATAATTCGTTTAAGGAAAAGGTTTGTCGATCTTTTCTTTGGGGGACATCATTCTGGATTAATTCATCCATTCACTGCTGGTCAACACTTTGTCAGCGAAACATGATTCTGACATAAGTTCTTTCATTAACTTCATGAAATTGAAATACTCCTAGAGGATGCAAAAATACAATTTTCAAATCTCCTCTTTACCATTCTCATCGTCACTGTCCAAAATAATTGCATTTTTTACAATAATGAATGTCCTTGCTTTCATGCAAGCGGGAAAAGTTCTAAGCTTTATTCCTCCTTTGCTGCCACATATAAGAACGTCCGATCCAAGTACTTCGTGGAGACCATCCAAATATGAAACCAAGATTTACATGTATACAGAAGAAAATACATATTATGCTTCCTTCAAAACAGAAGAAACGCAAAGTGATTATAATTTAGGTTTATTTTGGAGGAGGAAAAAGCCTTTTTCTGCAGTAGAATCAGTCATGGATATGATTTTGAACATTGACCATACTACTCATAAATCAGCAAACAAAAGTTCTAAAATCAAAAAAGTTTCAACATTTTCATTTTCATCTGATCAAGAACTAAACAACGACACCAATGTCTATTTCCAGCATTTCTTTGCACCTCTTTATACCTCCGAATCATCGTCCTCAATTCCCATCTTAACGAATTCATCATCACAATCGCCACAATCCAATCCCAACACTCAACAAAATAGCTTTTTATTGTCAGTAGCCTACCGTGGAAATTCGTTTTGTGGATGGCAACAACAATCAGAAGAAACACCCGAAAACCCATCCGTTCAAAAAACATTAATAAACATTTTGGATCCAGAATGCAATATTCATCATGATACTTTAAAGACCTCAAAAGATCTTATGGAGTCCAACACTCATCTCAAAAGAAAAAAAATACCCAAATACAAACCTCTGGATATACGTGTCTGTGGAAGAACAGATGCTGGCGTACATGCAGCCCAACAGATTTGCCGTATCCGTACCCGGAAACCTGTGTCGGAACTTGAGATTCAAAATTATATCAATCAGCATCCTTTATCACTTGTTTCCCAAAAACTACGATTGAAATGTAATTATGTTTCGGAAGTTACATCGTTTTTTCATCCCACCTTTTGCGCCACCTGTCGTGCATATGCCTATTTTATTGACATATCCAACAATCCTACGACCTTTTCCAACTCTCCTCAGAATGGTATTCCTAGATTAAAAGAACGACATGTTCCCCTCTTGAATTCTTTATTTCGATCCTTAGAACGAAAATCATTGGATTATTATGCCTATTCATATGGAAAAGTGAAAACGGAAACAACTATATGTACATTATATCATTCTCGAGTTTCTATGTTCTCCCACAATGACCAAAACCTGGTCATTTGTATTGAATTGGTAGGTGATCGATTCTTACGTCGCATGGTACGAACTTTAGTCTCAACAGCGATTAGAGAAGTGTTGGAACAGGATCGTTTCAATCAAACCTATTTGAAATGGGGTCATATAAACAATACAGGAAATGAATTGAAACTGGATCGGCTTGTAACACTTGCAAATACGAAGCAGAGAAATGGAACAGCCAAGGCTGCTCCTCCAGATGGACTTATTTTCATGGGAGCGGGATTTGATAAAGACTATGCTGTGGAAACTTGTTTGGAGACATAAATACCTTTAGTTTTTAGAAGAGTTGTTTATATTTTACAAGTTACCGTTTTAAAATCGTTTATTTTTCTATTGGTGAAGCTTTGCAAGAGTATGTTTGCATAGTTATAGCATAGTAAGCAAACTTTTCAAACTCCATGTCATCTTTTATATTCTTAATTGTCATTTTTGTTGTTACAAATGAAACTCAGTAATATGTCACTCAATTTCAATCTTTTTCCAATTTATTTTAGCACACTAATCTTCTTTCCTGTCTACACAATCCTAATCTATAGATACCATCCATTATGATTCTATGTCATCGTTGGAGCCAAAGCTAATATAGTAAAACGAACTTCCTCTGGATCCCTCTCCATGAATCCTTTTACAACTCGACACGCATCCCTTAAAAAATTCTCCGTAGATGTATCACCATGTCGAATAGGACCTTTTTTTCTCCCATCCAACTCATATAATCCATTCTTCACATTGACTAATGCTACAAAATGAGTATTGATATCATCTCCCAAAGCTCCTTTTTTAGTTTGATTAGTAGAATCCGAAGCAGTTGTATCATGTTTTTGTTCCAATTCTCTGGCCAAAACTCCATCTTCTTCTTCCAGTATCAACGCTTTATCCTCTGGTGAAAGTGTAGTAGGACAAGATTGCAAAAATCGATCCATCCAGGAATTAGATGCAAGAAGAGTAGATTTGTAATAGGGACCTAAATTTGCAAGAGCATGGAGTATCCCAATCGTCCCACAAGCATTGCCAATACGTTGTTTTGTATACCAAACATCATTCTCAATAATATTATCATCATTACGAGTGTTTTTTTCCTCTTCTTGTTGACGAAAACGTTCTTGATTGGGTGTGATAGGATATAACATCAAGACTGCCAATACAGGCTGGGGGATCATACCCAATGCCCATTCCTCGGTAGAAAATACGTCCACGAATTGATATTGAGATGTATCAAGACCTAAATTGGATATATAAGTGTTTAGTAGAGCCGGATTGGATTCTAATGGAAACCATCTTTTGCTGGATTTAGATTTCGATGGTTTGTGGCTACTATGAGGAGAGGAAATTGCGGAGGACATGAGGATAGAAAAGATAATTAGAAGGGTGGTATAGTAAATATTGCTAGAGAGGATAATGTTGAATGTGATCCTTTAAGGTAATATGCAAAATTCAGGAAGGAGAAAAGGCGCGATTGCAGTGAGAGAATGTTGTTGTGAGAAAGCATTACAACATGTCATCAAACAGCACTCTACTTACTGGAATATTTTGAAAAGAAGTCTACGTGTTGAATATTGTTCAGAACTGACATCATAGACTGTACGTGGGAAGGTTAACTCCGCGTGGAGCACAGAGGAGAAGGAAGAAACATCGAAGGACCCATTTGACGCACAATCTTAAATTTGACACAAAATAGGAACACAGAGTTGTGAAGGAAAACTTTGCTCGGGCAAGCTTAGCTTCCCTTATATTAGATTCATTCTAAAAATAATGCTTTGATATTGCTAAAATATTCTTATTCAAAAATATATATAAAATTCACATATGTCTATGAGATTCTCATCTCCAAGGATGACATTTCTCCGAGTTGTGGTAGATGTAGATCAAAGAATTTTCACTTATTTTGCCTAATGCAGAAAAAAAAAACAATAGACATACTTGTGAATCTATTATTCAAATACTGAAACTAATATTCTTTTCTTTCCATCAGCAATTACATTAGGGTCCTTTTATGATTCCCAATGATGATAGGATATCAATTTGGTTATCTGTCTCAGTCTTGTTCGATAAAATATTCTTCTTTTTCTTTTGCTTCTTTTGCTTCTTCTGTGTCTCTTTTCGTTTTCTACCTTTGGAATCCTTGTGCTCATGTTTGTAATTCGTTGCGTTGCGTTTCTTATCCATTTGCCTCTCCCTTGGATCATTTTGAATGTTCCTTTTGTGGATTTTTTGGGGAGTCGAAGAAGCATCAGGATGTAGTATCGGTGCCTTCCATCCATGCTCCGGTGGTAACTGTTGAAAGGCATGCTTTATCTTTTCAACAATCTCATCCGATAGTATCCATTTTTCTTTGGCCTTGTCATTCATTAAGAAAAAAATAGATGTATCAAAGGATGCCATACGATATCGTTTCTGACGACGATGTTGTGTCCCTTCGCAATAATAATGCGTATCTTCTTTTTGTGATAACAATATATGTTTGGCGCAATAGATAGATGTTTGAAGTTGATCATGTCCTTTGGTAGTATCCCATTTGGGTATAAAAATGATAAACATGAGAGGTTTTGCCGTAGTTGATTGCAAATGCTTTTCGATGGTACACTTCATTTCCTGAATCAAATGAGCCACAAAGGGTGGATTTGCTTGAAAACATCCACCCTTGGATAATTCCGGAAATGGAAATTCAAAAAAACTCCCTTGTGATCCAAAGGGCTTATCCACATCTGGAAAAGCAGAACAGTAGTGAGAATAACGACTATTCAATGGAGAAGCAAAGCATTCCATGGTACATGAAAATTCTTCCAATAAGACATCAAAGACATTCCCAGTGAGGGCTGATTGCAATCCTGCACCAGCTAAGGTGTCATATCGACATAATAATGAAAAAAGTGCTTCACGAAATAACGCCGTTTGGTTGTGTGGATGTTCCTGGGAGGACATGGAAGGATGGTGGGTGAAGAACAAATGTTCATGAATGGTTTTTAATTTTTGATAATGAGCATTGTTAATGTAAAGTGTCAATCCACTGTAGGTAAGAGACACTTGAGGAATCTCATCATCATCGTCATCCTCCTCCTCCTTCGTGTCATGATAATTCCCATTTGATTTGTTTTTTCCACGAAAGGCATACAAATTGAGTTTCGGTAATTTCGACGAAGAGTTTGGTTGTATCCGTAGACGTTGGAGTTTGGAATGAAATTCTTGATACACATCTCTCACAATCCTTCGTATACCTTTCATCAGCAGTTTTTGAATATACCGATGAAGAAACTCCGGTAGACCTCCTAACTCCATGGGTGGTTTAGAATACGAAGAAGAGTCTTTGCGACAAATACGTCCCCATTGAAATGCCATCTCCTCTATCAATAATGCACATGCGGTATCAGAATCTGCCATGGAAGGTGATATTAAAATAGGATCTAGTTGCAATTTTTGAGTAGCTTCTTCTAATTTGATACAAAAATGCCAATGTTCCATAATATTCGAAGAAGGTAATTTTTTCCACAATTGTAATTCATGGGATGTTGATGTCGATGGTCTTGTTTCGACAAAGAGTGCTAAACATTTTTTCTTATATTTTTCATACGAACGACGTCGTTGAACTTCCATCTCAGGAGGTACTACCACGGAGGAAGGAGGATGATGATTTATTTCATGATGATTGGTAGGATGGATCGAATGGGATATCAGGGGGTTCCATATAGCGCCTTCCCATCCTGTGTCAGGACCTATTGGAACAGTTTTGTGTTGAGTGTGTTTGGCCTTCTCTTTGTTGGTGTTGGATGCTTTCGTAGCTGTTCGTTGTTTGGTTGGGGGTTCTTTGGAAGTTGGATAGCCTTGTTGATGGGACAGATCGTCCATCACTGCAAAGAGGTCCTCTTCGGTATTCATAATTCTGTTACTCACTCACTACAGCTGTGTCGTGACATAGTTCAGGTGAATTTAATTTCAATGTGGTGTGAGCCATTGCTTGTGGAAGAACAAAAAAGTATCCATGTTGGTGCTCTTTCTACGGGCCCTACAGGGCAAGAAATGTGGAGGGTGAGGAATGTCATCCGGATAACGAACATTCGGATATTATGATTAGGATTACATGAAAAAATTGGAACAACATCATGACAACCCTGCCGGAAACGACGCACCAAAACAAGAATCCATCCAACTCCCACCCCATCCCACGTTACAATGGACCATCTCTCGCAGAAATGACCACGGAACAAAAATCTCTTCATCAGGATATCGTACAAAGTCGACCTAGGACAGGTATCTCCGGTCCCTTTGGACCATGGTTGGCAATTCCCTCGATCGCTCGTCCTGCTCAATCCTTAGGATTGGCATGTCGCTATGGAACATCGTTGTCTAAACGAGAATCGGAATTAATCATTTTATTGACAGCAGCTAAAATGAAATCCGATACTGAATTTCAGATTCATGTGGTAGGATCCTTGAGTCGATTGTGATTCTTTTTTTTTTTTTTTTTTTGGATTTTTTTGACATTCGGTT
>Ga0209092_10001402_pt1 | contig 23542 bp, 12 predicted proteins | sample FraStrMetagenome_FD_187446 | JGI IMG/M metagenome (GOLD analysis project Ga0209092, IMG submission 187446) | Marine eukaryotic phytoplankton communities from Arctic Ocean - Fram Strait ARC3M Metagenome (SPAdes) (version 2) | ecosystem: Environmental > Aquatic > Marine > Oceanic | place: Fram... | reverse complement strand
GTGAGCGGAAAACAATGTTCGTTCACGAAGGAGTGGAAGAATACGTCATGTAAGACGGATTCGAAATTAGAAATGAACGAAAACTGTTTTTCGTTTGAAATTTTAAATGTAGAAACGAAGATAAAAAAATAAGAGGTGAAAACCTCACAACTTTAATAAACTTTAATTTATAACACTCTTGAAGAGTTGAGTAACGAATTAAACTAAGGCTGAGTCTGAATGCCAAGTTTGTATCCCTGCAGAGAATAAATATGGATGGGCAGTCGCTGAAGGGTTCGTTGCAATTGCTCCTTTTCCTCCAAATGATTGCGAAGCAGCCCAGATCACGACTTCGCCGACAAATGCTCCACTTCCATCCCCAACGCCCCAACCTGCCTCAGCTACTCCCGCCCCTAGTCAGAGTGTTGATGATAAGGACGAGAATAATAGCATCTCATCTGTCATAGTTGATGACAAGGATAGTAAATTAAGCTCTGGTGGCATAGCTGGTATTGTGATTGCTAGTCTTGTTGTTATTGGGGCTTTTCTATACTTTGCCTTTGTTATGGGTGGAAGGAGTGCCACGGCTAAAGAAGATATTCCCATGGACACTGGTGATGTTGTGGCATAATGTACTTAATTGTGTTATATTTTGTTTTAATGAAAATCAAAAAATGTATATTATTAAATGTGGTAAAATAATAAAATGTATAATTATTACATGTCTGCATGTCTTTAAAGTTTTGTATCATTTAGGCTTCGCCACGTTATATGACCTTTTTTGTAGTGCAAACACTATCTGTTCCAAGATAGCTTTTATAAAAACTGAGGCCTAAGCATATAATGCGATCAGAAGCAGACTCACACTGTTTAAAGTGAATGAAAATATCAAATCTAAAAAATGTTTAAAAAATACCCATATTGAAGTTCACTCAATATTCTCCGCCAAACCTTAAGTGTTCACAAACAGCTAGTAATTCCCCACCTTCTACTACCCCCAGCACTTTGTCAATAGATACTCTTTACGTTTCAATATCTCAATTAGACCAAGTTCTTCCTCGTTTAGTACTGCACCCAAATTCACAAATAAAGCAATTAAAAAACTTATTTAGACCTCTTCTTTGAATATGACAATGATGTATGAAAACAATCGTTTGAAAATTTTGTGGAGACGATCACTAACGACAGAAAATTGCTCATCGATGCAGATTGAAAACTATTGGGTGGTATCGCAGGCACTTTATTTTATTGTGAAGAATGATAGATAGAAAATGAACCATTGCCACCTAATCATGAATGCGATTAATTCGTATCTGTATGGCATAGTCTCAACAATAACAGTAAGCATCAGTTGAAGAAGCTTCAAATTTGTAGGTCGATTTGCACTTCTTTGATTTTAAAATAGCAGTACTCTTATTCTTGACATCAGTCGAAGTTTTGCACTCTGATGGACTCTAATGTGACCATAACTATCGACTCAAATGATGCTATGACTATGGAAATCCAATTTTAGAATGAATATATTATCGAAACAGATGGTTTGATACGGCTGCTTAGCAAAACCAAATTTTTCCTCTCAAATTTTGTTTTGGCGTACTTTTTGCTGGTCTTAGATTGTATGCAGCAGCAGTTAAATTGCATTTCTCACTACATCCAAATACAGACAAGTGGTCTTCAAAATTTTCTTCTGTTTTGAGAATCAGCTTTTGGATTTCGTGGGAAAAGGTTTTAGAACCAGTATTCTTGCTTTTTTGTGCAGAGCCTAATAGAAATGGAAGGATACGGCTGTTTGAATCAGATCTAAGGTTGACAGTTGAGCGTGTTTAAGGCATTTTGCTCTTACGAAATATTATTTCAGATGTAGATCTATCTCTCTAGAAAAAGAACTGAGTTGATACACAAAAACAAAAAATTGCTGAGACAAAATGGCAAAAATGACCTACCATTATTTACAAAAGAAGGAAAATGAAATAGGTAAGATTTAAATCCAACATATTAAATTATTCTCAGTGAGGGGAAATCATCTCTGTGCAGATAGGTGCAGTAAAGAAGAATCCGTGTGGTACTAGTGGTTGTTGTTGATGGAAGATGCTGTCACCTCTGCTGAACAATATTTTACGTGTACATTATGCATTGAGGTTCAAAATAGGGCACTCAATATCTTGGAAATGATGATACTGAGAGTACATAATGTGTTTAGAATGATGATAGTCACGCTCCAATCCCGATTAAGTTGCTGTATGGTATCATGATATTTCTTTTTATAGTGGAGTACTACCTCAAAGTTTGTCACGTTTTTTCATATAGTAAAGCAGTACAGCTTTGCCCTTGAGAGAAGAGTGGCAGAGAGTTTATATAATACCAGAACAGAGTACGTAGAAATGAAATTTGATCGTGAATGATTTCATTGTGTAATAAATAGTACTACCGTACGGTTCACATTTTTTACACGGTAATAATCTTTAAAATCATAGCATTAAGGTCATAACCGGAAAGATTCGAGTCAAGGATCGTTTTTTCAAACCAAACACCAAGTATCAGTTCTTACCACGGCATAACTAGGTTTTGGATCCTTCCATATCAAAGACAAATCGGAATAGCAATTTTACTTTCCTATATCTAAGATGGGATATATTTTCGAAGCATGCGCGTATTTATCAGGATGGATAATTTTGGCGGTACAAGCAGTGATGATCGCATCAGGGTGAGTACCTGTGACAGTCTTTGTAACGCTTGTGTTTGGTGGTGACACATCACATTATTCCGAAAGCAATGATTCATAACGATGGTTGAGCTAACAAAAATTTCATAAATTTTCACGCTTCAAATATCTATTTTTTATTCCTTTTATAACCAAATTCAGGCTATATTTGTTAGCAGAACTCATCGAAGAAGCTATTACACCTATGCGTAAAATATTGAGCAAATCCATTATAATCATGCCAATTTTCTACTTTTTACTCTTGATTGATGGAACACCCATCTTGGTCGTAGTTGTTGGAACCGCAGCTCATTTGTCTCTTTATCCATTGTTAAAAAATTTCCCCTACGTGAACCCAATGTCTCCCAAAACTTGGATTCCTTTGGGTTTATTACTGGTAAATCATTTCGTTTGGTTTCATCATTTTATAGATTTAAAGAAAGAAAGGATTCAGGACCATTATAATAAACATGGTAATTATGGCGGTGCAGACACGATCTATGACGAAGATATTCCATTCATGAGCATTGTCGGGTTCTTATTTATATTTGTTTGGATGATACCTCTGGGATTTTTTATCAGTGTTGTTGACATTGAAGAAGCTCTCCCATCTGCCCATAATGGTTTTATGCCTAGTTCATCTAGTACCAGTGCTAGTACAGGAGGCTCATCTAACAGTTTTTATAATTATCAAGAGACTCAAGGAGGTGGCGATGGAATGTTAGGAGGTCACAACGATTACAACATGGGAGACGCTAGTAATATGACAATGCATACATCATCTGATGAATACACGCGACCGAAGAAAGGTGGACTACTCAAAAAGTTTTTGGATCCCATTCGTGCCAAGAAAGATATGATATTTACAAATGTTGCAATGCCAATTCGAAAGGATAGGTAATTGACCCACTAAAGGATGTTTTGTTTGGAAAGTAATAAGATGTGATGAAATTTCTTTTAAGCTTCAGGAAAAATCTTGTAAAATTCTTCAATTTTCATTGCAATTCGAGTAAAGTGGGATTTCGATAAAAAATTAGAAGATATATTTTGAGTTCAAAGGCTTAAATTAAAGATTAGAAATGCTCACAAATTTTGTTTTATGACTGAATTTTGAACATGGAAGTCATCTTCTGCTGTGTTGTTTCTTTGAAACCTACTTATTTTTTTATTTTGTCTGTATTTGGGAATGATTGATTAGCTTTTCTTATTTTGATCAATTTTCGAAGTTGATTTTTCAGCAGATATGAACCTCAAGGATGGATTGGTTTGCGTAAGTGACGTGTGGTCTCTATTGTGTACATTTTGCGCTTGGTTGGAATAACGCCTCAATGACGTTCAAAAATATTCACGTCGGTTTATTTTTATTTTTTGGACGATTGCTGGAGAGTGCTTACTCCTGGATTTGCAGGAGCAAATATCTGCAGAATAAAAACAATCTTGAGTAGTAAAAATCATTGTATATGAGAATGAGCAACTCCCACGAACAAGAAAAATCACTGCCTACATATGTAAAGCATGTTAATCATCCCTTCTTCTTAATGCCTCAAGGATTTCCAGTGGAAAATTTTGCGAAAGCTCTTGAATACAAAGCACAGCCTAAGGATTTATTCGTTGCTACTTATCCTAAATGTGGAACAACATGGATGCAGCATATTTGCTACCTTATGCTAAACAATGGAGTACCTCTTCCGGCTGATATAAACCTGACTGTCGCGTTTCCTCATTTAGAGGAACATGGTGCTGATTTCATTAATGACATATCCAACTTTCCACCTCTAGCTTATCCACAACAAAAGAACGGCAAAGGTCACGGAGGGGATGATGTGATGAGATTGATCAAAACTCATCTTTACTATGAAATGACTCCCATTCATCCTGAAGCTAAGTATATCTATGTTGCAAGAAATCCGAAAGATGTAGTTGTTTCTTTCTTTTATCACACTCGTGGATTTGTTCGTCATTATAATTTTGGCGAAGGAAAATTCGATGATTATTTTGAACTATTTATGAAAGGAGAAGTTGATTTTGGGGATTACTTTGAAAGTCTGAAATCATGGTTACCACATCTAAAGGACCAACATGTTTTTTATCTAACGTATGAGGATTTAAAGTGTAATACACGGAAAAGGATTTTAGAGCTTGCTGAATTCATTGGAGGAGATGAGCTAAAACAGAATCTATTGGCAAATGATAACCTTATTTTAGATCAAGTTGTTGAGCATTCCTCTGTGAAAAGTATGCAGAAAGATGTTCTAAGATGGAGTAGTGCTAGACCCGCAGATCAAACTCAATTTGTGAGGAAAGGTATTATTGGCGATTGGCGGAATGTGCTTTCCAAGGATCAGTCTGATAGAATTGACCAGAAGATGAACGAATATTTTACGAAGGAAGAATTGAAGATTTTGTGGCCTAACTATGATTCCTTATAAATCTTTTAAAAGAAAGTCTTACATGGAATTTTTTTCTTAGATAACATTATTATAGATAAAAGATTATCTTCGTTTATAAATACATGGACGCAAAGAAAAGTGGACATCCTTTTTGGGATCTTTTCCGTTTTTTTCAAAGTCAAACATGACAAACATTTGATTGGAACGGTCCATATTTTTGCAATGAAATCCCAGCTCAAGCATGACTTCAATAAACTCAGATAGATTAGACAGGTCCACAATTTTGTTTTGGTCTGAACTATTCTGCTCCATTTTTCGAGGGTTGGATTTGTCTTTGTCGTCACTAGAGCTAGCATTGGTAGACTCAAAACGAGATCGTACTTCAGCGATCTTCAAAATACCATCAGATCGCAAGACTCTATGAGCTTCACGAATAAAATCAGCTACATTAATACCCATTAGGGCCAATGAAAACACAGCAACATCCACAGTATTTTCTTTCAGAGGCACATTTGTCATATCGCATGGTGTTATGAGTGGATTACCACCAGAAACTAAATCAAAAGAATGAACTTTTACGTGTTTGTCTTCTTCTCCCTTATTCTTCTCTTTTTGTAACTTCTTAGACTTTGATTTTATGTCTTTATCAATTTCAGTCTCTTCACTATCAGTAGAAATGCTGGAAAGAATTTCTTTTGCTAGTTTGGCATCACCACATCCAAAATCTGCAATGACTACGTTATCTATGGTTTTCGCAGAGCTGTCTTTACCCTCTTTTTTCGCTTTCTTTTTCTGCTTCCTACTTTGCTTGTTTTTTTGCTTTATAAATTTCAGCACCCACTCAAGAATAACATCCACAGGATTAACAGGCCATTGTAAGACCTGTGTCCGAAATCCTTCATGATATTGTTCAAATAATTCTGGATTCTTCTGAAACCTTTCGAGTGAATCTTGCGAAGGTTTTGTGTATAGCTCCTGTACAAAGGAACGTTTTTGAATAAACTCTTAAGTTTCCTCTTTTTTCAAGATTGGGATAAAAAAGTTGTTAACTTACCTCATTCAGGATTCGGAACCTTGACCCAGAAAGACGATCAAGAAACGATTTTTGGAGTTCAGACATTTTACCAGGTACACTGCTTCCTCCAAAAAGAGGGTTGACATTTTTTTCCTTAATATCCTTATTTGTTTTTATTTCTTTTTCGTCTTCTTTATTTGAATTCTTCTGTTTTGATTGTGTCTTTTGTTTCTTTGTTTGTCGTTGGTCATCATGACTTCGTGGCGTATCAATTATGTTATCATTGCCTAAATCGAATTGTTTTATTCCAAGACGTTCTTTTGCATGCAGCTTCCTCATACGCTTCTTTTTTGCTTTGCTCCATTTTTCTCCTTCTTCATAGTCTAACCTTTCCTTTCTGGGGTTTTCTCTTTGCTTTTTACTGTTTGGTTTGGTTCCATTATTTGCACCTACACTTGCAAAATAATTTCTTCCTTTGTGTTTCTTTTTGGGAATGCTTTTGTTGAGCTTTGGCATGACCTTACTCAAATATTGTATCAAAGATCGATGAAATCAATGTCTTTTTGAAGAGTATGATGGGATGTCCACTTTATTAATTGAGTTTTTGATGTAAGAAGAATGTATCGCAACAATTTTCTAGTCTTTGATTCTACAGAATTTTATTCCAGAAAAAGTGATCCAGTGGCCACCAAACCTTCAGATTAAATCAGGATTCTTTTGCCCGGACTAAGAAGGGCTTATTTATGGGGCCGGGACAGATAAAGAAGATTTTCATCGAATTTGAATGCGTAGCTTACGTTTTGGTTTTGGTCTACGGTACTGCTGATATATTTTTAGGGAGCAGGGTTCAATTCCTACAATGCGGTAGACTTTCAGATCGGCTCTCAAATTGAAGTTGTATTAGAACGCATATCGTTTTAAACAAAAACGTGTGTGTATAAATAAACACATTGTATTTTTCATCCTAATCATTTGAGATTTTCTAAAGCAGTTTTTTAAAAAGGATTCCTTTTGTACAACATTATGTTTGCTTCCTCTTCTTCAGTGTGGACAACCGCATTCCTCTTCCTCTTGAAGACCAATGCTATCGAGGCATTTCTCGCTCCGCAACCAGGACAAAAATCGGAAAACTCGAATATTAAGTCAAAATCACTTTTTTTCACAGCAGAACGTTCTCTTTTCCAACAACGTGTTCTTAACGCGAGCAACCCACTCGAATCCTTTTTGGGGCTTACACAGAGTAAAACAAGAGTTGCCCAAGAGCTCCTGACAGAACTTATTGATACAGACAAATGTTTTACAACTTTTTCAGGCGCAGAGAAATTTGCTGATTGTTGTGCTTCAGATATCGTATATGAAGATTGTTTTGAGCCTCAACCCATTGTGGGGAAAATCAATGTTAGAGAGCACATGGCTAAAAAAGTTGAAATGAGAAAAAATAAAAATGGAGAGTTTGGTCTTCGCTTGGATAAAATTAGTGATGGGAGTAAGGCATGTGGTTTTGCCTGGACATATACTACAACCACGGAAGAAGGATTACGAGGTACAACATTTGTTGAATTGAATGACAACGGGGAGATTAGTTATGTTCGCGAAATTCCTGAGCCCATTTTCAAACCTGGAGACCTAACCCAGCAACTTTTAGAAGCAGTTACAAAAGGAGCTCCGCCAAAACCAAAAGTAGAATTTGAGCAAAGAACGCCTCAAACAGCTTCTGCAGTTGCAGAATACCTTTTCAGAGAAGTACAAGGATCCAGCATAGATGAAGCAATGAGACTTTTTGACGATTCTATTCTCTACCGTGATTTTAATTTCAAGGACATTTTAAACGGAAAATCAGAAGTTCGTCAATTCATTGAAGATTTCTCATTTCCAGGAATTACGTTTCGAATGCAAAAGATTGATGATGGAATTGACAGTACAGCTTTTACCTGGGAAGTTGTTTTGGAAGTTGGTGTTGACGAAGATGGAAACCCTGAGGCAGCTCCTGATACAATCAAGGGGATTAGTTTCTACCAATTAGATGCAAATTCAAAGCTCATTAACTATGTTAGAGATGTCCCCGAATCTGCAATCAAGCCTCCGATTCTAGGAAAACTCGCCCGTGACTTACGACCGGGATTAGGCGTATTTCAGGGGGTTAAACTCGGTTCTCGTGAGGGAGGTCTTTAATCAAAGTTAGAGAACAAATCATTCTTGTCATCGAAAACCGTGAAAACATAATTAGCATATTTTTCACACAATGTTGCTAATAAAATAATACGCTCTATATTAATTAGTTGTATGCATGCGTTCAAGGTTAAGGCACTTTTGTGAAAAAATTCTGGATTTATTTGCGAACGACTTGTCCTTCATTGATGAAAAACCAATTTTCATCGAATTGTTTGATAATTTCCTGAGTGAAATCGGGAGTATCTATAGATTTGTAAAGATGTTCTTTACCAATATTCTTTAACCCTTTCTGCAGGGCAATAGTAGCTTCCTCCAATCTATAATGAGGAACTTTTGTGAAAAATAAATGGTGAATAACGTGCCCGTCCATCATGTGATGACTCATCCGGTTGACCCATTTCCCATAATCACGATCTACAGTCTCAAATGCCCCTTTTGCAAAAGTCCATGTTTCATCAGTATATAGCTTTCCATCATCAGAGTGATGTTGTAGATATGTTACCATGAAAAGCCAGAAACTTAGCACAAGCCATGGTGCGAAACATACTACTGCAAAATCGGCTGTTCCCATATTCATCCACAATGATAGGGCTGTGGTCAAAGATACTGCTGAAGAAATTGAGGCCTTCAATTTTTCTTTCATGGATTCTTTTTCCCACATTCTTCCGTAGAAAAACACATGGCCACCATCTGGCACACCAAGTAGCAAGTATACCAAATACAAAATAGGAAGTTGAACATTTCTAGTCTTGTGGCTTAACTTGAACACGGGATGTAAGTCCTCTGCTTCCTCCCGAATAAACCATTGGTGAGAATAATCGCGAGTCAAGTGATTATGATTTAAATGGTGCAAGAGATGAGACTTTTTCCATGGTATGAAAGGTGTGAGACAGAAAACAGAGTGTGAAATTTCACCAACAATCCAATTAATCCAATTTTTGCGAGAAACGGTGCCATGGCCAGCATCGTGACCAATGCACCACATACACCACATGGTAAACCCTGCTAAAACTTGAAGTGGAGCCACTGTGAGAGCTTGTTGCCAAATAGGTAGCGAATGGTAAATGTCGGACGTCACAACAGCGTTGAGGAAACCAAGACTTCCAACTACGGCTAAGGTATCTATTCCAAAATAGAAGAGAGATGTCGGAGTATCAATGTCGAACACATTCGAGGGTAACATTTTTAAGAGTGATCCTAGCGATGGTACTTCTTCATCTTGTTCTTTAACCTTAGAGATGTCACTTTGTATTTCCTTTTCAACTTTTGGAATAGGAGGAAGAGTTTGTGCTGTGGAAGACAAGAACAAATTCGATGAAGTCTCTAATTTTATTGACTGAATTGGAGCTCGGTTGAAAGAAACAGGAGCGAATCCATTTACTAAAGAGGCGTTGATACTAAAGAAACATGCCAAAATAATCTTACTGGAAAATAGATTCATCGGAACTATTTTCTTTTCGATTGCTATGGATTCGAAAGTGAGATAAACAAATTGCTCAAAATTTTCGTGCAAGGATTGGATTTGAGCAAAAACCTTCAACACGTAAGTCTTTTTAGAAGAAAAGAATTACCAGTGCGTGTGGTCCACATCCACAGCAGCAATTAAAAAACGAAGGTTTTTTTCTTCACATGGATGTAGCATGAGTTCTTTCCACAAATGTTGTGCACTTTGATGAAATTGTGACCACGTATGCGCTCAAATATATAAATTTGTTAATTAGAAAATGCATCTATGCTTGCAGAATTTGACATACATTTTTACTTACAGAAAGGTATGATACACACGTAATGGAAAGAAATTTTAATATTTGCATTCCGAAGGACCAATTATTATTTAAGAACATTCACTCACTCGACTCAGCTCGATGTCCTTGAGAATTAGAAATAGTTGTATATATGGCCAGCACCAGTCTCACTATCAGAATAAGTGTTTTAATTTTAAAATATTAACTATTTATTATTGAGGTGCATATCTATCTGCTGAAAATAAAAATTATGTTGGATTAAACATTTATTTTCTTCTTATACAATATGTTTGTTTGTTTGTTTGTTTGTGGCTGTAATGTTTTCGGTGTTTCCATTTCAGAGTATATTAGATTACGATGTAAGTTATGAGAAAACTATATTTTACAAAGGAAAATGGGTAAATATTATTACCCGTCCACGCAAAAGTTGTACCAAAGTTACCCAAATTGACGTAAAAAGACAAAGTTCTCGTCCAATAAAAAAATCGTGCTGCATGCAACATGCCTTCTTATTCCGACGCAACTGATGAAACTGACACACTAGAAATACTCTGTGCTAAAATCAATGCTCTAGGCAGTATTAATGCCGAGATGCTAGATGAAATTGTCTTTCGAATGAAAGATAATGTTGTTTCAAGCATTGAGCATGAATTGACATGTGATTTTTCCGAACTTGATTTGAATGATGCAAAACGAGGGCCTTTCAAACCATGGAAACTTGAGACAAAGATTAATGACGCAAACGTATCTGATCGTCTTGCTAAATGGAAGTATTCGGATCTATTTATTCGCATTCCATCAATATTCAAAGGAAAAAATCGATATCAAATATCCAATATAATCGATTTGGTCGAAGCTAATAAGTATCACATTGACATAGTAAAAAAGAATAGGGACATACTGGATGATGACTCAGAAACATGCAAGGCGTTCCGTTCTATATTGACTAACTTAGAGAATATACAAGTGACAATAGGAGAACTTCACTACTTAGTTTTCAACGTGCTAGATTCCGTTCACGCAAATGACGAAAATGATGTAGAGACTTCCATGAATCAAATTGTGTCTGCATTTCAACAAATATTGATAAAAATACCTCAGGCAAGACTGTCTATAAAAGGGAAACATATTGATACGTTAGAAAAAAAGTCAAATAATTCCATTCCAAATGTTGTGAATAGCGCGAATTTAATATGCAACTCTGCTCTACTTGTGAAAGCTCATTCAATTAATGTAATCGAAAAGTTCAACTTTCAAAAGGTACCATATATAGCTAGTGGGAGTGATGACGGAATGATTCGAATCTGGAATATGGACCAGAAAAATATTGATACAATTCTTTCAGATAGAAAAGATCCAATAAATGCTTTGCAATACTACGAACAGGAAGGGGAGTCATTCATTGCAAGCGGGAGCGCAGATGCAATCAGAGTGTGGAATCTTCGTAAGAAAATTATAACCAAACGTTTTAAAGCCAGTGCAACTGTCACCGATCTAACGTTATTCAAGCGGAAGGAGCAATTTATCCTAGCTAGTATTTCCTTCGAAACGAATTTCATTGAAATGTGGGACATTGAAAATGAAAAACTTTTAGAGAGACTTTCTTTCCCCACCAATGGTCGCGATGGAAGCAGCACGATTACAAAATACTATAAAGATGATATCCCATTTTTAATCATTGCGTGCTACGATAGAACAATAAAAATCATGAATGTTGTTGATGATACAATTGTAGCAGTTCTTCGAACAAAAGACACTGTAGGTCAATTTAAATCTCTACATGTGCTACACTATTTGGGAGTCTCAGTTTTGATAAGTGGAAGCAATTATCTTCACCTTTGGGATCTCGATCTACATTGCATCATCAATGGAGTATCTCATGTAGGTTTAGTAACCTCTGTGGACATGATAAAATGCAATGATGAATTATGCATCGTAACAGGAAGTACTAATGGGAACATGAAAATATACAATATGGATTTAGCTTTTGTCAGAGGTATGTATGACATTCATCGATCATGCATTAATTCATTATGTGTTTATGAAAGTTTTGGTAGAGTCTGTGTTGCAGCGGGAGGAATTGATTGTAGTATTAAGATATGGTCAGAATAAATAGGGGGGTGGCCAATTTATATCATGGAGAAATCTTTAAATCCAAAAATTTTCCAGGATTATACCACAAAAGCGGACTTAAAAACATGAATTGGTACATATCACAAAACTAAATATTCTAAATCACTATGGTGTCATCTTCATCTTTCCTATTTAGTTTTTATGTTATAGTTCTAATCCGTTTCCTTCTTTTTCTCATTTTATTGTATACTGCTGCAATAACGTTCACATAATAGTTATTATCTATGCAGGGGTTGACAGATTTTATTCTTCTCTATCCAAAGATGAGCTTAAGCGCATATGTATACATTTGTAGTGCCAAAGTTCTAGCTTCAAGCCCCCAATGTACGGCCAAATCACCCTTGATATGATTTGCTCCATTAGCTCTTGTGAGATAATTCAGAATTTTTGGAACACCAGAATTATTATCAAAGAGGAGTTTTTAATGACAATCTAACCAACTTTCTGTTGAAGTATATGTTGTCTATTTTTCCTCCTAACAATCAAATACAATATGGTTTATGAACAGATCGATGCATCTATGTTTCGATTCGAGTTAGATCTATGAATGAAATTTTGATTGATAAGTGTTATTTTATATTATGAACTATGATAAAAGGGATGATAAAGGATGATGAGCGTTGAATAATTTTGATGTCAATTGAAACTGTTGTTCACCAAATTTGGATCAGTCCAATAAACTTTTAGATTACAAACCCATAAAATATTAACTCACAATATTAAAACTGACAATTTTTGATCAAGCCCACACGCTTCCTCTGCGATTTTGGATTAAAGCAAAAAGTTATCTTTAATAATCTGACACCATTGTAGTCACACGTTCAGGACGATACACCATGGCTGATCAGAACAACAACGCACCTGAAGGTTTACAACCACCAGAACCAAATGCAAATGCCCAGGCAAACAATGCAGAATAATTCAGCAACCTGTATTGAACTTTGCATTAAGTCCGGCAAGGGTAAATCCTAATCAAGCTATTGATTACAGTGATGCTGCCGGCGCAAAGCTTTTCAATAAAGCAACAGCTCCACTCGATTACGTATTTAATGTGGAGGATGGATCAGTCCAAACTTTCATTGAGACTCTCAATGATAGAGCAACCATGTACGGTTGGAAAATTCAACAAGCTGACATCTTGACAGTGGAAAATGTTGATTTATTGCAAGCGCATGGAACATTGACCTTGAATCAAATTCGGGATCACTGTACCAATTACATTCAATTGCAAACCAGGCAAGCACAGAACTCATACCAGATGTATGCTTGCATTATGGCATCTCTCACAGATGAAGGTAGAATCATAATTCTAAACGAGGCAAATAAATATACCATCAATGGTATTCAATCTGGACCTTTACTTTTTAAGGTGCTCATGCCCAAGGCCGCAGTAGACACAAGAGCCACTGTACTGCACATTCGAACTGCGCTATCAAATATTGACAGTTACATGTCGTTAATCAAGGGAGACGTAGACAAGTTCAATCAGTATGTTCGGCAAATTCGTCAAGATCTTCTTGCTAGAGGAGAACAAACCACCGATCTGCTAGGTAATCTATTCAAGGGCTACAAAACGTATATGGACAAACAATTCACTGATTACATCCAACGCAAGAAGGATTTGTATGAGGAAGGTGAAGCGATTGATGAAGATTCACTCATGATTGATGCATTAAACAAGTTTAATAACATTAAGAAGGAGGGCCAATGGAATGCTTTGAGCCCAGAACAAGAAAAACTAGTCACTCTCACTGCTCAATTCGAACAGTTAAAAGATAAGAACCTGCAATTATCTAAGAAGCTCCAGGGCTCGCCCAAGTCTAAATCGAACCAATTCAAGAAGAAAAAGGATAAAAAGAGTGAAAAGTACAAGCCGAAGAATAAATCTAAAATCATAGACAAAAATGATGAAGCTTGGAAGAAAGTGCCTCCAACCAATGGCACTCCCAACACCATGATCAAAGATGGAGAGACTTACATCTGGTGCTCTGAACACCTTACGTGAGGAAAACATCATCTGCAGGAATGTCGCTTGTACAAGAAACGCATGGAAGACGAAGGCAATGGTAAACGAAATTCCGAAACTTCAAACGCCGCTGCCCTTAGCGCTCTACAAGCCATTCTTGGTATGAATGACTCATTGAACACTATCTCATCTTTGCATGCACAATATTCTTGTGTAATTTTCTATCCCATGCCCTTTTGAAAATTTATGACAACGAAATTCCGTATTTAAACATCATAAACATCATCGCTTTAATGTTTAACTTTATTCATAAAAGCAAATGGAAAAGAAGAAAATGAATAATTAAGCAAAACATTCGAGATAGTGTATACGTCAAAAATGCAGTTAATCAATCAAAGAAATCACATTGAAAACCAACCAGATGGCATACCTCAACCATACATTGCAAGCGTCAAAGAGGAATTACTCCCAAGTAGGATGCAAATCGCATAATTAATTACAATGGGAAGTATCAAATAATGTTAGATTCAAGTCAAAAACGAGTAATAAAAATCCGCAAGCTTACTTTGACTCAGATTCCGTTCGCATAGGAATCGATAATCACTCATCCAAGAGTATTTCAAATTGCAAACGAGACTTCATTGACCCAATTAGACCTTGTAATGCCGTCCTAAATGGCATCAGCAGTAGAATCAAAATAAATGGGATAGGAACGGTTAAGTGGAGGACTCTAGATGATGAGGGCAAACCACACGTTCTATCAATCCATGATTGCTTGTATATACCTGAAGCCGCGATACGTTTGTTGTCTCCTCAACAATGGCGCAAGCAATCCAAAGACAACTTTCCAAAGAAGAATAGCACTTGGTGTGCTACCTATCAAGACAAATGTGTCTTAAACTGGAACCAAAATCAGTATAAGAAAACAGTTCATTTAGATCCGCATTCAAATGTAGCTATATTTTGTTCTGCACCTAACTATACCATATACAATGCCTTCTGTTCGGTATGTGCACCTCCCAATCAAGTTTCACAAGAAAGATTGATATGCAACGAATCAAAAGGCAGCCAACAACAAGAGCCTTCATTAAATCACATGTTAAATTTCAACACCAGTCCAGACTTACCCATGGATCCAAATGACAATCTCATTGGCGTCGATACCTTATCCGAATCATGAGGTGGCATTATCGTTTGGGCCATCTATCTTATCGCAAGATGAAATTATTGAGTGCAATGGGGATCTTACCTAAGAAGTTTCTAGACATAAAGCCCCCAAAATGTGCTGGTTGTATGTTTGGATCCATGACCAGACGACCTTGGACTCGAAAGGGAGCAACCAATAATCACAAAATATTGCAAGCAACAACTTTAGGGCAAAATGTATCCGTGGAAAAAGGAGAGTAGCACACCAGGATTCATAGGCCATTCGAAGGGCATACTCACCAAGCATCGGTACACTTGTGCCACAATCTTCGTTGATCACTTCAGCAGACTTGGATATGTCCTCTGCTGAGACCTTAAATGCAAAGATCGCTTTCGAATCATATACCTCCAAGAGAGGAGTAAAGATACAGCATTATCACGCGGATAATGGTAGGTTTGCAGACAACGAGTTTATGCAAGATATAAAGGAAAAGAAACAAAGCATTAGATTCTACGGTGTAAATGCGCATTTTCAGAATGACATAGCAGAGAAGAGGATCAGGGACTTACAAGATGCTGCGCGTAGGATGCTATTGCATGCCAAATCTCGTTGGAAGAAGGCTATCCATGACAGTATCTGGCCTTATGCTCTTGTGACTGCCAACAATAATTCCAACGAATTGCCTGACCTTATCGATGCATCTACTAAGCTGGAAAGGTTTACTGGAGTTGAAGTATTACCTCGACTCAAATCTCATCACACTTGGGGATGTCCAATTTTTGCTTTGGATGAAAATTTACAAGGGAATAAGAAGATCAACAAGTGGAACAATAGGGCACGAGTTGGGATTAATTTAGGACACTCACCAAGACATTCCTCCATAGTTGCCCTGATCCTGAACCTGCAAACTGGGCATATATCGCATCAATTTCACGTGCAGTTTGATGATTTCTTCGAGACAGTGAGACCATCCGCCAATAATCCCGAAACGATCTCAAAATGGCAACAGTTAGCTGAAATAACGGACGAAAAAGGCAACACGAAAACAATCAATTCTTTACCCAATTTCGCGGACTTGTTTCAGGCAGATATGGGAGAAGCTTACACCCAACAAGATATATCCCAAGTTGAAACAAACTGCAGGCTCAAGAAGAGATCAATATGGATACAGCAGCAATGACCCCAGGGATTGATTATCCTGCAACCGCTCAAGAATTGAATGTACCGGCCCTCCTAACATAAATAATACATTTTTCTCCTTACCCAGTCCTATCCCAAATTTGCAAGAATCCTTATAGTTGGGATAATTGAACGGCAAATATCTTTTAGCTTTTTCAAATAAAACTTTCAAAATGTCGTTGATCATCAAATCATGTGAATCTCTGACAAAAATACCATACTTTGCCATCTTTACCAAAGCGTCTCTTGCATGATTCTGGTTTGAAAATAAAGTTTCATAGGATCTTAAAGCAGTAATTCTCGTGCGAAATGATCTCGAATAAAACGCCACATTGTTTGCAATAATTTCGAACTCTCGTCTAACCAATATTAAGTCCGTCTCTAAAGTTGATACAAACCCCAGCCCCCCTTTATTTTCAGGTAAGAACATTCTTATTTTGCAATCCGACTTCGTGAGCCCATTTGCTTTAAGACATATTTTTGCTATTTGCATATTGAAGCAAAATTAATATCAATGAATTATTTAATTATAAAAATTCAATAACATTGATATATTTAGTTAGAATACAAAGCAGCATGTGACTGCTCGTATACTACCTAAAACAATAAAAATAAAAATATAAACAATCAAGTCTTCTTCAACACAAGGAAGCCAGTTCAATGACAAAGAACATGAACTTCCACACATGCATAGAGTAGCATCCAGTGGAGCTCCATATCATCATGTGTATGATGTCTCCATTGGACACATGATGAGAATTCTTTGAGCAGCTGTCTGACCAACAGATGTGCAAAGTTCTCACAGTTGAAACCAAGTGGCTTTCAATATACATCCAGTATGTGATGTATGTGTAAAATATGACTAAAATATAAATGTAAAACTAAACTCACAATTATCATCAAACATCTTTTATCTACCTTAATTCTAGATAGTCTGTGCATAAGGCACATGAGATTCCAACATTGAAATATTGACGGACTTACAAGTTAATACTTTTACTTATGTATACACGTTAAATGTTACACTGACATCTAACTACCATATCCTACAGTCTATATCTTACCATTGAGGACAGGCAGACCGTTATTCTTCAGCCTACATGAATGTTGTCGTCTTCACCAGAACAGACCAGCAACAACAACAACAACAACTTAACTTAAAGGGTTGCATTTTTGCAAAATTTAAGCAATGATAGAGTCAATATACAGATTGGCTCTGGCACTGAAGACGAAGTAAGTCAGAAGGACAAACTAAAAGACAACTTTGAACTAAAGAGTAGATAAATTGTGATTAATAATTTATTGTTTTTGTTTAAAGTTGTGCATGCTGTAGATGCTAGTATCATCGTCACAATATGCATTTGAATCTTGTGATGTGATACTAAAGTGCATAGATCGTATTGATCAACACTAGGTGATGTCACGAGAGAGAATCTAGTATGAAGCGATTCTGTACAGTGTCACGAAGCTAGTCTACATGAAAATCAATACGGCGCACGAGAAGGATCAAGGCTACAATGCAATCGTGTTCATGAGGTCATTGAATACGATGGATTGTATCACTCCCCCGTCGTAAGAATTACAAGGTAATTCTGACGAAACGTTATGGCGATAGGGGAGCATATGCTAGGAGAGCGTTATGATGAGGTGAGTTTTGTTTGGGGTAAAACCGTTTGCCTGTATAATGATCGGAATGGCGTTTGATGACTGGGCCGGCGAGAGCTTTATTTAAACCATCCGCTAACATAAGTGTTGTATGACACCTTTTGACATCGAAGGAGCCTTGCTTGTGGTGGTCATGAATGAAGCAAAGAGGGATGTCAATATGTTTGACCCTTGGAGTGAGGCGGCCTGCATGGACTATATCCGATGTGCCCTGGTTATCTTCAAAGATGACTGTTGGTTCTTGCTCAGGAAAGCCAAGATGACGGAGGAAGTTTCGAAAGGTAAGGACTTTCTTAAGGCCTGTAAATAACGATCGTGTTTCTGCATCTGTTGTTGAAGTTGCTATTGCTAACTGTTTTGTTGCTTTCCACGAAATTGTTGAACCATTGAACAGGGTGATACAACTAGATATACTTTTGCGGTCAGTAAGATCTGTTGCACAATTTGCGTCACATAATTGAGAAAGTGTGGTAGGTATGGATATAGATTCTTTATCTTTCAGGTGTGGTATGAAAGTGAGAATGTTCCGATGTGATTGAGGACCTTTGGGATACATAATTGGAATATTGGGGTGAGTAGCAAGGTATCTAAAAATTCTTTTCAAACCGTCAAATCCTGTTTTACATGGTCCTGATTGAAATTTTCCTAACCTTAGTAATGCATAGGAGATTTGTGGGCGTGTTACTGTTGCTACATGAAGTAATTGGCCATATAGGGTGGCATATGATGCACCATATTCTTTCTCAAGAAGTTGAAGTTCAGAGGAGGATGCTGGTACCGCGTCTGATAGCTCCTGTTCATATGCTCTATCCGTACGAAAGGGGATGTCTGTTTTGGTGAATGGAGATCCCTTCGGATAGTGAGGCTCGAGCATTTTTAATATATGCTGAGTCTGGTCAATACTGATGCCTGCATCACTCTGGATAATTTGGAGGTTGAGGTATTGTAGAATTGGACCCTCCTGCATGGTGATATCGTAGGATTTTTCTATCCTTGCTTTTATGTCGAGGTAGAGTTGCTTGCGACTCACAAGGAGCATGAAATCATCGGTTTCAGAGAGAAGGATGATGGTATCTTTTCCTCTTTTACTAACCCACACTGCGTTATCTGTTGCATTTTTCTTCATTCCCATAGCACGAAATAGTGATGTGATCTGATCACTCCATTGCTTGCCTGCCGGTTTTGTTCCTTGTACTGCGTGGATGCTTTGGAGGACATAAATTGTTTTTGCCGGTGGGAGGACATGATTGGGATACGTTTCACGAAACCACTGGAGGTAGTAGGGAGGTAAGTGTAAATAGATACGTTCATCTGGATGGAGCAGTGTAGTTTGGAAGGCATTCTTTATGTCAATTATAAATATGACTAACCCATATCGTGATGCTATTGCTATGACAATTCTACAGGAATCAATCACCGCGATGGCAGCATAGGATTCCTTGTAATCTAATCCCTTCACCATCGTAGAGCCATTGGCGCAATGACGAGAGTAGAGATCATATGTGTCGTTTCCTAGATCCTTGACACGATGATTCACAACCGAGCGCAGTATGTTGGCACCCGATGGCACATCTTCAACTGGAAAGGGGGCTGTAAAGGTATGTGATTTTGCATTCTTTGTATAGTTTTCAAACAATGAGCTCATTCATTGCTGTTTCAGGCCTGTTTTATCAAAGTCCTTAATATGTTTAGGTGTGATAGGGCGTGATGGATTAGTAACAGCATAATTGGCAATCTTTTTGGGATATTGTTGAACTTGGTCGAACGTAGCACGGAGTTTAAGGAGGTTGGTTCTGGATGAAGGTTTTCTCTTGGATATGATGATGGAGAGAACAGGTTCGTTGGTTTCTAGATGGTGATGAATGGCTTCATAAACTTCTGTTGGTGTGATGGGTTCGATATCTTGTATGGAGACAATCCATATGTTGCGGCGATATATCGGCGGTAGATGTTGGTAGAAGGCACTTGTTGGTGATACGATAGGTATATATGGAAGGCCAAAGTCTTCGTCAAACTCCACATTTATTTCGAAGTGTGGAGGTTTTGTAGATGTAAAATCAACTAGATGAATGTACATTTCTGTAATAGCAAATGCTGTTGGAGATGATTTGTAAAATAAAGAAGTTATATAATCTGAATACCTTTTGTTGTTTTTGATATCTTTTTCGCTTATTTCATGGTCGTGGAGTAACTTATCTGCTAATGTATAATTTGATGGTGATTTTGAAGTTGAGTAATCATCGAAGTATGCGTGGTGACATCTTTTGATACTGCGCATTTCATTATCCCAATAGTAGACAATGGAGGTAGTTGCGCCAAAGGTGAGAAATGTGTGCTTTTTAGCTGTTCCTATAGTAAGAGAAGAATCAAGAACATAAATATCACAAAAGGGAATACGGAATTCCGACCAATCTGGTTTTCGACCAGTCCAAGCTTGTTTGGCAGTCATTGTTTTGGTTGGATTGAGCGACATATTGCGTATTATGTTGTTGCCATGGGAGAGGGCAAAACACCAGAACATCGGGTCCATATTGGTGGAGGAAAGGATGGAGGATACTGTATATTTTGCGACTTTATTAAGACTTTCACTTTTTCCATTTAAACTTGATGCATATCCACCTGTAGTTTGTAGTGTGATGTTATTTTGTAGTAGTAATTTACAGAATGCAGTAGAATTGGCTAGGGCCTTGTCTTCATCGACACGTATGTAGCGGATGGTACGATTTTCTTTCATCAAAATGGAGATAAAAAAGGTTATAATGTCCAATGGAGGCTTTTTATTTCTAGATAGAAATATCCACGTGTAGTTCGTAGCTGCATCTTTAATGGAGAGAAAGGATGAGAATCCACGTATGCTAACTTCCGGCATAAAGGCAAAATCCATATGTATGGATTCTCCAGGCTCATACTGAGTCCAGTCTACCTTCTTTTTACGTGGGAGTTTCTTCGATTTCATTGCGAGGCAAATGGGACATGGTTTAGTTAGTGAAGGTAAGTTCCGTGGGAGACCGGTGATTAACTCATGATGCGCAAGGTGTTGTATCCGTTCATAATGATAATGAGCGCATTTGTGATGTATGAGCTCAGCTGTGAGGGACATTTTTCGTGTTGCTGTGCATGCAGTAGGAGTAAATGCTTTTGCCTGCGGTGGAAGAAGTTTGATGATGATGTAATCCAGGCCATTTTTGATTTGAGTAACTGGCAGTTTGGTATGATATCCATCACTGTCAATTATTTTAATGCAAGAATGCATTGAATGTATGCCGGATTTGAACTTGTTTGTGCGGTAGAGGTGGTGTGCACTAAGTGTACATTTTGAGTTGCCTGGCATGAATGCAACATTGCGAATCACATGTAGTTTTTGATGGAGTTTAATTACTATTGATCCATATCCTTCTATGCCTGGAATTGTGTCTCCAGCAATGTGTTCAATACTTTCTTTTTGTGCACGAAATGTATGGAAAAACTTGTCTGTGTTGAGGATAATGATGTTGGCTCCAAAGTCAACATGAAATTCTAAGGGTGTCCAATCCTGTGTTGAATGAGATTTTAGATGCTCCTGAAATGGTCCAGTGAGAAATAGCTCAGGTTGTTCTTCATATGTGATTGGGAGGACTGTTTCGTCAACTGTTGCCATGTTAGCAGACGGATAGCGGAATTCTGCTAGTTGTGCTGCTGGGGTATGGTCCATGGGGTCCTGTAGGTCCTGGGCGAAAAATGTGTCGGTGATGTCTGTTGCGATATTGGTGTTGGTGTCGGCTGGCTCATTTGGTTTGTCATCTTGGGATTGATGTGGGATTTCGGCTGCTTTGGCCGCTGGGTGCGATTTCCTTTTGTCATCATGATGTTTTCGCGGAGAATGATAAGGGCTGGATGGGCGAGGTAAGGGGTCAGTTTTGGGAATTTTTGGCTTAGATCCATGGAGTTCATTGCACCTTGTGATTCGCTTGGCCTCTGATGGGGGAAGAAAGGCAAGGCCTCGACGAAAGCAGTTATCTTCGTGGTGGTTTCTGCCACATGCTTTGCATACCATCACGGGCCTGTTGCCATATGATGCGGATGGAGTTTCTGCTGAGATGGGGCATGAATGAGGTTCAAGGAGATCTGAAGGGGCTTTGCTATCACGTAAGTATTTGTAAATGTCACTAATAGTATCTGGAAACTCAATGTTGTCACCATTGATTCGTAGGTGACGACTGAATCTACGGTTGAAGTCAGCGAGGAACGACACCATGGTTGGGATAGAGCTAAGATGATCAAGGTAGGTCTGAATGAAGATAGTTTTGCTCATGGTAACATGCGAAAATTCTAACATCTGTTGGACTTTAATAGCACGCGAGTGGTATTCTCGAAGGGTTTCTCCTGGGGTGATGGAAAGCTTGGCGAGTTCTTTGTTGAGTTGTACTGGGGGTCCACCAAACTGGGGTAGGATTTTGTGGAGAATATAGGTAAGATAAAGAAATCCATCGGTGGATGTATGTACCTCATTGCAAGCTTCTTTGATTTTCATTGCTTTTGGTAGAATCGTAGCAGTTGAATTGAAGTAATTGTAGAGACAATTTGATAGGGCCTTATATCCATGATAAATGGATGTAAAGAAGGCATGATGTTCAGTTTGAGGGATAAGTGTCTTGTAAAAATCTGGTACGGTACGTCTTGCATCTATTGTTGGAAGAAGAGACACTGTTCCACAAGCAATATCTACTGCTTGAGAGATTCTGGAATATGTGGTAATGACGGGGATGGTAGTGACAGATGGTTTGGAAGCTGTACTGATGGGGTAGCGCACGGAGAGGGCTTCATACTTCTTGTTCATGTCATCCATTTCCTCCTGGATGTCATCTACTTCTTCGAGGACCTGTTTGCGTAAATCTGATGTAGATTGCTCTAGGCCAGTGACTTTGTTTGAAACATCATTGGTCTCCTGCACAATATCGTTGATTTTTGTATGCACAATATCTTGGTCAGGGATGATTGGATTCGGGTGTTGTTCAATGTTTTGAAGGCGCGAATCGAAGCTGTCAAGCTTGCTTGTAATGAGTTTTTCAAGTTGGGATTTTTTGTCATCAATTTTCTCTTGGAGTTGCTTGAGAATATCAATAACGGATGCATCAGTGACTGACGATGGTGTTGTCACTGGTTTTGGGTCACTTGAGGGTTTACTCTGAGTCACTTGTGGTGGTTCCAGGCTGAGAGCTCTGGGGTTTGAATCCGATTCCGAATTGGCGGGAAAATGATTTTTCTTTGCCTGGCAGGGAATGGGAGTACGGTTGGCGGTTTTGGGCGGCATGATGGCTGAGGTAGCGTATAAAGGCGAATAACCTGATAGAGTCAATATACAGATTGGCTCTGGCACTGAAGACGAAGTAAGTCAGAAGGACAAACTAGAAGACAACTTTGAACTAAAGAGTAGATAAATTGTGATTAATAATTTATTGTTTTTGTTTAAA
>Ga0209092_10001401_pt1 | contig 23551 bp, 15 predicted proteins | sample FraStrMetagenome_FD_187446 | JGI IMG/M metagenome (GOLD analysis project Ga0209092, IMG submission 187446) | Marine eukaryotic phytoplankton communities from Arctic Ocean - Fram Strait ARC3M Metagenome (SPAdes) (version 2) | ecosystem: Environmental > Aquatic > Marine > Oceanic | place: Fram... | reverse complement strand
AAATCACATAGAGAAGGGTTTTTAAAAGCGATTGCGAACAATAAATTTTGTGATCTAGATGTGGAAAATATCCTGAAAGATGTTAAGTGGAAAAGATATTTTCGCGAGTATGATGCCAAACTTCTAGAATATGATAGACGGTATGATCTTGAAGAGGAAGTACAAGCTCTTCACGGTGCTACAGGCAAAGATAGAAAAGAGATTTATAAAAAAATAATAGAAAAAAGAAGGAGAGAACAAGAAATTCTCAGTAACTGAAAATCAATTTATATAATATTCAAAGAAGCATAAGGTGACATCTTTTCGTCTTTCACTTATCAATTTACAAACAAGTATTTTCATTCATCGAGATAAATAAAAATTCTATTTTTCATTCAATAAAATAAAACTCCTTCGCTGTTCCAGAAAACAAGCGCTTCATATCATCCTCACCATAGTCATGAAACCATTCTAAAAATCTACCAACCATCTCATTAGATGTAGGACCAACTTTGCTCAAGCCATCTGCATCCGACACAGCACCACTTAAAAACCAGTTGGTGGCTATCATGCAGCGGTTAACCCCAAATAATTCAACGACTTCTCTAACTAGACTCTTCAGTACCTTTTCTTTTTCTTTGGAGTTTATCCAACCAGGTACAGCATATCCCAACATTGACAATTTCACATAAACCTGAGGTAAAGAAGCCATACTTTGCATACCGTTTCTCCACACACTAATCTCATTTTCATCTGGAACAAAGTTTTTATTCTCAGGAGTATCTTCGCCTAAAACTGTCCTAGGTTTTCCCAAATGGTCAATGCATACTCGAATGTTTGGATATCTAGAGAATAGATGTGAAGCTTGAATTAATTGTACGGGAGCACATTGCAAATCGAATGAAAGATTGAATTTTTCTAATAATGCAAAGCCTTTCTCAAACTCAGGAATTACCTTTCCATTATAAGTGCCCTTTCCATTACTACCTCTTAGAAAATCAATCCCATCTAATCCAAATCTAGATGTAGCAACATGGGTTGCTGTTTTCCCATCTTGATATGGCCCCACACAATCTAAAATCCAACGAATCCCTTTCACATTGCCAAAATTCGACACTAATGTTCGAAGTTCAGATTCAATATTTGGGTCTGCTAAGTTACAAGAAGCTACTATAGCTTTGATGTATGGTGCATCATTTTTTTCTATGAGTGAATTCACCCATTTAGCTTCACTAAATCCGTCATCTGGTAAACATTCAACATGGACTGTTCCTTCTACTTTTATGTTTTGAGTCAAAAGTATAGGATCAATAACATCTTTTTTATATTGTAATGGCAAATATGTGGATACATTCAGTGATTTCAAAAAAGATTGAAAACGGTTCTTTGATGGATCCATAAAATGATGATGCGCATCGATCATAGATAAATTAGAGGTAGATTTCATGATTGTTTTTGTTTCTTGTAATGGATGTGAAATCACTTCCGATAACAAATAAAAAAGATATCTTTTTATTTAAAAAAATATATGCATTACAATGACTAATAAAATCATTAGGGGTCAAAACGTAAACATAGGATTAAAGTTCCGTAGCCTATCTACATTATTTACTGTGGTCAGAAGCAACAGCAGATAATTGAAACAAATTCACGTAGAAATTCGACTTGCGTAAATATTTTTTGCGCATAGACAGAGTGTATAAATTATATTACATAGGGAGTTTTACACCGTCATTTCATCAACGTCACTCGTTTTCACAGCAATTTTTTTCCAGCCGAGAAAACACAATGAAGCACTCGCTTCTGTTATAAATTCAATTTGTTATGTGCGCACCCGCCAAGAAATCATCGATGTTTCTACTTTCATTGGAATCTCTCGATTGTGGTGCAGGACCTGATGGAAAGAGGTTAGTCGGAGCAAATTCTCCCCCAGTAGGAGCCACTCTGAGATCTGTATTGCTGGGTGTTGCGTTTTTCTTCGTAACTGAGGGATTGTGTCGCTATGTTCTAGACAATTGCCAGGTGAGATAAAGAGTGAATATCTATTATTTTTTGTTCTTGTACGTGTACTTGTCTTCATACTCATCAATTTGTTTTTCTGTAAATTACTTGATCATGTTTTTCTCATGGAAAAGGATTTTCATCCATTGATAGAAATTGAACAAAATCGTCGAATTCTTGCACGTCATATTGGAGTAGATGCATTAGGATGTTTCATAGTAGCTTATCTTGGAATAAAAAATGGATATATTTGCAAAGCATTTTATGAAACAGCTTTGCAAGGTAAAAATAGTTTACCTGCCGCAGCATTTGATCAACGAATGTTTACCTACCATCCTGCAGCTCAACAGATTGCTCTTGTGTTTACCATGTATCAAGTGAAAAATACTTATGATACTATTGTTTTCAATGATGGACCGGAATTTATTTTTCATCATTGCTTGGCACTAGTGGCTTCTTGGGCTGGCATGTATCCTGGTGTAGGACATGAGTATGTGATTTTCTTCTTTGGAATGTCAGAAATTTCAACTGCTATTTTGTGTCTACTGGCTAATTTTGATGACGAACATGGAGTTGTGGGACTGGGAGATGCATTTCCGGTGACAAAAGTGGCAGTTGGGGCAGTGTTTGTCGTGTTTTTCATCCTTTGCCGAGTCATCATGTGGCCATATTTTAGTTATCACTTTGTACGTGACTCTATGAATGCAATCCAAAGTAAAACAAAGATGAGTGAAGAAAGAAAAGTTTGGTTAAGGATTTTAATGACTGCTCTTTCTGGGTTAAGTGTTTTGCAAGTCTTGTGGTTGGGTCAAATTTTCATAATAGGAAAAGAAGAAATTTCCAAGATTCTTTAAAAATAAGAAGCTTTTAATAAAAGATTATTTGTTGTGAAAGAATTATTGAGTACTGAAAAAAAAGTTATAAATTATTTCACCCATTTATGGCCACAACTGCAGCACACGAAAATTAATGCTAGCGTATCACTCCTAACATCACTCGTATCACTTTGGAAAAACACAGCCTCATTATAACCACAACTTTCACAACTTTCATTTTGAGTCCTGGGCAAGGATGGGTCATCACTCACAGCACTAGGAACTTTATGTAAGACATTCTTCACCTCCTTCTTTAAAATATTCTGATAGACCATATTTGTCCGTGTTTCTTCACTATAATTGCATCCACGAATGCCACATGCATACCTTAGAGTTTTGGTACGTTTGCATTCTTTAGGATAAAGCATGGAGGAATCATGAGGGCAGAATTTCATGAGAAGCAACCATCCCTGTTCATCACTATTGGAATTATCGTAGGCGTTATTTCCATCTTCCATCTCATCTAAGATATCATCTTCCTCCTCATCATCATCTACTTCTTCGGCTTGTTGTATCATATAATCTCCCTGCTGCGGAGGTTCATTTTGATCATATTGCTGTTGTTGTTCTTGCTGTTCTTGCTGTTCTTGCTGTTCTTGCTGTTCTTGTTGTTCTTGTTGTTGTTGCTCATAATATTCCTCTTGGTTTCCCATTACATCTTCACCTTGGTCATTCCAATTCTCGGTTGTGGCATCCATCTTCTTGATGCAGTGATGCTTTGCTGGTATTTCAATTAATTGGCTGTTTGTGTGTATATGTTAGGTTGCAGGGTCTAAGGTTTTGACCGTGGAAGGGGTTGTGGACGGTTCGCCGCGTAGGTTTCCTCAAATACTCGTATAAAACCATATGCGAAACTTTTTACACAAATTTGCAGTAGGATGATTCACTTAACAAGTAAATACATCTGATGATTATTAATTAATTGAAATTCATGCACTCAAAGAATTGCATTAACAATTAATATAATTCATATCTTGTGGCAGAAAAATTTGATGGAGCATTGAAGCAAGAGAACAGATCTCATTTATCCATTTACAAGGGAAATCTCAACCAAACTTACAGTCATAAAGAAGAATTTCATATTGAATCTTATCTACTCTTTCAATATGAGCCTCAAATCTAATTTAGAAACGGAGAAAATCACAAAACTACCCAGTGACACCATTGTTGAACCACCTGTCACAAAGGATGCACGATTTCGTGCAGGAAGAAAATTAATCCAATCCGGAAAGGCAGGGGAAAATGCTATACAATTATTTGCCACTTTGGTAGAAGAATCAAGGGCCCAATATGGTTTAGATAGGATTGAAACTTCCTCCTCGTATTATGAATATGGAAATGCCCTTTTTCGTGCTTTCGCTAGACAGCAACAATCGACTCAAGCTCAAGATGCAACAACTAATACCAAATCACAAAAACCCATCCCACCAAAAACTAATCGGGTTTCATCTAGATCTAAGCTCGCCGAAGCAGCTGAAAAAAGAATGAAACTCTTACAATCAAATTCTTCTTCCAATGAAACAACATCTTCATCTACAACACAAAAAAGTCATGAAACACCAAACGATTCCCAAACTCAACCGGAAACCGAGCCATCCTCTGAGAAAGATGAAACAATAGATGATGATATATCCTTAGCCCTTGAAATGATGGAAAACGCGTTTTCCATCATGGATCAATATATTTATAGTCACACTCAGTCCTCCACAACCAGCAGTCAAAATAATTATCCCTATATTTCGTGGTGTCAAATTCAAATGCCACGAGTTTTATGTGGTATTGGAGATATTTATTCCTTCCTGAAACAGCACGCTGATGCTGCAGATGCCTATATTCGGGCTATACCCTACCGTGATGAACTTGTAAAACAATATTCAAATCCAAATATTGCTAACAATGAGTCTGTGGTATTATCCTTGGATCATTTAAAAGCACGACGATTATATGTCGAAGTACATGTCCTTATAGCTGAAGAATTATTAGCTCATCCATCGGATCAAGATATTGTCTCAACTCCCACACCTATACTTTCACAAAATTTATCCAAAGAAAATGAGGAAATAAAACCAATTTTACTTGTCAAAGCCTCTGAACGCATTGAGTTTGCAAAAGGATACTATGAAAAAGGAAGGGAAGAATTACAAGAAACTGTTTTTCTCATGGGAAAAATTGCTGCGAAAGGTATTGATTTGGGAATGGAAAAAGAAGATGTCTGTTTTCTTGCGACTATTTTGATGGGTGTTGGTAATTCATTGGCGGATTTGGAAGAGGAAGAAGAAGAAGAAAATGTGTTTCATAATCAAAAGTCAATGAAGAAGGCAAAGATAGAGCCAAAATAATATTGTAATCTAAACTTTTCAATTATATAAATATACAAATTTGTTGGACTAGAACGTTTTTATTCTTCATTTCTACCTTTTCATCATCTATTTGCTCTAACAGCATAAGTAATGATATTCGGTTATAGTATGAACTTATGCCTAAATTTCTATAAAATATTACTTGTTAATATGTAATCTTGTATTTTGACAAACATAAAATCCACATCCTTTCTTTTTCCGTTCTCTTTTGAGACATAGCAAAGCTGTAATTCTGGTGACATTAGTAATCAATTATGTTCAGTTAGTATCTTTTTCTTTTAGATCATAAACTTTCAAGAAAATTGAACGATACATAAATGAGCAAATAAGATAACCAAGTAGAAACGCAAGCCATGTTTGCAGTTCAATTCACTCATGTTTTATTTAAAGAAAGTTATAATTGTGAGTCATGAGCTTTTCTTTTTTATAGAAAGACTGTTAGAAATTAATGAAAAAGCTTTAGAGATGCAGCCGATATTTGTATCTTACATGATCATCAGGTGCAGAAAGGATTTTTTTGTGAGTCATGATGACGCCTTTGTTTTTCAGTTTTTTAGGTTTTTGAAAGACTGGTGGGTCATTTCAATGTCGATTGTGTTTGTGAAATGACCCTAAAAGGTAATCTTTGGAACACGCAGTATTATGATACTTACGCAAAGGAATTCAATATACCAGCAGTCCAAACACATTATTTAAAGAAGACATCAGCACCAAAAGCTTCTAGAGCAAACAGATATACAATGCATCCACGAAGGCACTCTTCTAAGGCGGTTACGTCTCTGTTTCTGTTGTGCATATCTGTCGCCCTTTATGGTCAATTACTTTTCTCTCCTCTAGAAGAACAATACGAACGTAGAGTGGAAGAAGACACTCAAAAAGAGGTTCGGCCAATCATGTACACGTTCTTCCAACAACGAGAAAATGAACACGGTGATCTTCTCGAAAACGAAACGCAGGACACAGAAGCGCAAATAAAAGTGTGGAAGGAACTTTGGAATAAGGCAGGATGGGATGCAAAAGTTTTAACGATTGAGGATGCTGAAAAACATCCTGATTTTGAGAAGTACAGTCAAGATATTTTGAAGGAAAATCCCAGACTATTTTATGGAGCTCTTTACAAAAATTCCTATAACTACATGTGTTTTATAAGGTGGCTTGCCATGTCGGCCCATGGTGAAGGTGGTTGGATGAGTGATTACGATACTATTCCCATGGGTATAACCTCAGAGGTTGGCAAATCGCTACCAAATGAGGGTGCGTTTACTGGATATGACAGACATGTTCCATCTTTATTATCAGGCAGTGCTGACGAATGGGATCGTATGAGTAAGCTTATTTTAGATGAAGGTGTAGAAAATATACACATTGATACAACGGAACTCTTTTCAGATATGATGGCTTTAAAAAATATTCATGAGAAGGATGAATCTGCTTATATTCAAGAAGCAAAAGTATCTTATGAATATCCTTACCTCGATTTAAAGTTGGTCGATTGCCATCGACTTGATGGTGTATATGCTGCTCATTTGTCCCACCATGCTTCGAAGGAAGCGTTAGACAAAGGTCTCATTGAAAGTCCGAATGATTATTATCACAATTGGCTGCGACCTGGTTGGGCACTTGATCTAGACGAGCATTGGAGAGCACAATGCTTATCGGAGTGAAATCTCTTTTATTCTTTATAAAAGACTTCTCGACTATTTTTTTGTATTTTATGACAAGTGTTTCATTAGTTTTGTTAGGCTTGTAATTACTTTTAGAATTTGTTTTAGATGATACCGTTGTGTTTAGGTACCATTTTTAAATTAGATTTATTCTACGTGCGAGCATAAACAATCAAAAATTCCATAATTCTTGTCATATATATTATAAAACCAAGATACACAATGGAGCTAAAACCAACTATCACAACTGATGACGAAACAAAAATCTCTACCAAAAAGAATATCGTGAGTAATAGAATTTGTAACAATCTATCCTTTTCAATGTGACATCTAATGACAAACACTTTTGGTGTCATATTGGGGATGCTCCATCATATTGCATGTTCAAGACGACAAGAAATATGTTTCCAATCACTCCAGGAACATTACTCTATCTTTTAGTGGGGAACTTTCGAGGTAAGCGAGTGATATGTTTGAAAGTCCTCAATGACGGCCTTCTCATTGTAACGGATCCATACAAAATAAATGGTGTCCCGCCCTTACGAGTGAGACTTGACTGTGTCCTTGCTACGTCAATATCAATCGATATAAGTGGAGCGAATGTAAGACAATTTTTAGATGAATATTACTCCATGTCAAAGGAAGATAGTGCACCATCAGGATATGAGAATAGCTCCTCTTTCTTTACAGCCTCCAATGATACTCGTGTCACCCGAGTTGGTGACAATTCTCACAAAACGAGAAAGGTATCCAAAATAATTATACCAGTTTTAAAAACATATCGTAACGGAAGGTATCTCAAAAAATCATTGATGAAATGTAAAAAGTAAGAAGTATATTAGGGGTGTAAAACAAACATCAAAACGTTCACATGTCATAAATTAAAATTCAACAAAAACATGAGATAGACACATAATGATTACAGACATCAATATCTTTCATATGGTAGTTCACATCAATGATATTTTTAACTTCGATAATGGAGACAAAGGGATAATGATAACTTTGTTGTGTATTTTGTAATTTGTAAGAAACAGTTTCCCGCCATTTTTGGATGTTGTCATGTTTGACAATTTTCATTCATAAGCAGAAACATTTTGACCAGCTATGTAACAATACGTCGTTCCAGCTACGTAATTTTCAGTATGTCGTTTTGAGGATCAATTAGTGACGTATTTTCATTTCATCAGCTTCCACTCAGAGATTCTAGAAAGAAGTTGTTATTTCTGCATTTCTCTCACCTGCACCAACGAAAGCGAAATGGCATCTCTCTGGCCAGGACACTCTATTCATCTACCTCACTCAAACTTGAAATCAACGAATCCATTGAAAGGAAGCAAGATTCAGAAACATTTTTCTTTTTTCCTTCTTGTTTGTTTGAGCATACCTTCTACCATGTCCTCCTTTGCATCAGCACTATCCTTCTCATCTTCGACTTTTTGTCGAAGGGGTTTCTCAATTGGGCCAAGTATACAGAAATATAGAGCTGTACCTTTATCTCTTTTCTCCAACAAACATTACCAAAACGACATGGACTTTAATAGTAATCGTTTATTCCATCTTGTATATAGAAACAATCGCCCAATTCCGACTGTTTCTGAGACCTCCCATATTTCTAATTCCGCTTCTCGTCAAATCATGTTTGAGGCATATGCTACCAACAATCCAGACGCCTCTGAATATGAAAAATCTGTTGAAAGTGAATTTAATATTCCTGGTCTTCGAAAAGAAACAGAACGATTGATTTTACGATGCCACAAAAAAATAGGGAAAGCTAATGAACGATACAATAAGTCTGTTCGTATTATGGAAGAACTACTGACAAAAGAGGATGCCACAGATGAAGAATTAAATGCTTGTCCTAATGTGGATGCATTAGAAGAAGATTTGGAGGTATTACGTGGACGTTTGAAAAAGTTACGTACAGTTGAAGAAGCAATAGCCTCAACTAATGAAAATATTCCCAAAAAGGGAAGTATTGTTTTACCCGATGACTTGGCAGCATTAGTTGTAGAATTGGAAATCAATGATGCACCACCAGAACGTAAACCATCATTTAGAAAGAGAAAGAAAAATAATAATGGCGATGGAGGACCAAGAAAACCCTACCGAAGGTACTTCTCGAAAGATAATGTTGAGATTCGTGTCGGAAAGAAGGCCGAAGATAATGATGAATTATCTTGTAATCCAACTCATAGAGATGGGCCAGATTGGTGGATGCATGCAGCTGGATGCCCTGGTAGTCATGTTGTTATTCGATGTCACGATAACAACTTAGACAAATTTGTTGTAATGGACGCAGCAGCATTGGCTGCAAGACAATCTAAATGTAATGGTGGAACCATCAAGGTAAGTTTATTTTCTTGTGTGTTTAAGATACGATCCTTGATCAAATCATATACAAGTTGATTTCTAATACTTTACGCTAATCATCAACTTCCTAGGTAAACTTATGCCGATGCAGAGACGTCAAAAAACCAGCCGGGGCCAAACCAGGACTAGTTCAATTGACAGGCAACATTAAGACCATACCGGTCAATATGAAAGAAGCAGAAAAAAGGCTTACTAGATTGGATGAGACCGTGTTAGTAAATTAAATTGTCTTAAAGTTTACTTCAATGTATTGTCGCCATTTCATGTAAATATTGTCCATCGTGGACCTATTTACTTTTGACAACCATATTGAAATACTATCTGTTAATTTTAAACGTGATTACAACAAAGTCTTCCTCAATTGAGCGAATTCATTTTTAAAGATTACCTTTGTTATGGGCAGTCACTATCATGACTATCAAGTATTAGAATATCTTGGGGTTGACTTTGTGTTTCACCTTTTTTGTATAACTGAACAGCTTTATGTAATCCGATTTCAAGGTTTCGAACCCATCTTTTTGTATCAAACAATGGACAAATATCTCTGTTTGTTATCAATGAGTTTCGAATCTTTCCAAACCAATGTTGACTGGTGTAACTATGTACCATTAGATCTTCATATTCCTTAAGATCTGATACTATAAATTTATCCAATCCAGCTGCTTTCAATAAACTTGCACCAACTCGACTAACCCATTTTGTCGTTGGCACAGAGTCTCCAGCTTGGACAAAATCAAATTTGTCTTCTTTATTTCGCTCTAATTCCAACAGATATTCATCTTTTGGATTTCTTAAGAGAGAGATCATTGGAACCCCAGCATATAGAGAGTCACAGCCTAGGGTATGAGCATTGTAAGCAGGTGTATCAAGAAACAGATCGGCAAGGCCAAGGCGTTTTAAGTGCTCGTTGCGAGGAGCAACATTACAAAATATCAATACATCTGGATCTAATTGATATTCTGTTTCAGCGATAGAACGTAAATTCTCTTCCATTTCTTGACCTGACCGAAGAAGCCATAATACAACTTTATGTTTTGAAACACCTCCATTAGATTCTTCTTTGCAATTATGAGATTGGATCCGTTTTAGTGCCCTCATCCAAGTTCGAAGGGTTTGAGGATCAATCTTATCCGGCCGTGAATGACAACAAAAAACAAAAGCATCCAGAGGCAAATTATATTTACACCGCATCTCCTCATGTTCACTTCTAGATGAAATCAACAAAGGTCTCATTACTGCCTTGTGACAATTAACAAAATAACAGTGAGGCATATATATCAAAGATTCAGTGTAGTATTTGCGATATTTCATCAGATGTTGCAATGAATCATTGGATACTGTGGGTGTAATTGGTGGTATAACTGTTTGATCCACCAAGACGTAATCTATATACGAAGCTCCTGAACTACCAGGGAATCCCATGTAAGAAATTTGTATAGGAGCAAGTTTCTTTGCCATAATATCTGCAATATTAGCAGTTCCTGCAAATCCACATAAATCAATAAGAATGTCCAAATCGTCCTTTTGAATAGCATTTATCATTTCATTGGGGTTCTGTGAACATATCCAATGGTCAGCGCTTGATTTTATTGATGAAATTTCTTGACTTGTTGATGAAATAGATTCACTTGAACAAGAATAGAGGTGAGTTACAAAATGTTCTCGACTATGATGCTTAAAAACATCTTGCATCAAGAATGCTAATGGATGTTTGGATGTAAAATCGGGACTTATGTAGCCCACTTTAATTTTTCGTGTGAGCAAGTTTCCATCAATATCGGAAGCTGAGGCATGTGCAATTGCTTGAGATTCTTTCTTTTCGTAGTTTGGCAAAGTAGTTGGTGACTTGCCTGCATTTACAAGAGCCCGATTTGCATAACATGCAGCGATATCGGTTGCATCCTTCAAATCAATACAAGGCCATTTTAAAGCTTCGAAAGGATGGACTGGCGGTAATGGAATACTAGCACTGTCTAATATGTTTTCATTACTTTGTAAAAAATTCGTATGTTCACTAATTGCTCGACGAATTGAGGATAGAAGCTCTGGAGCATCATTTTCCATTGTTTGCCACTGACATGCAGATGCCTGTGTTCGATACAGCATCGAAATAGCTTTATCCCTTTGTAAAAAAGTTTCGGTCTCGCCATGTAAATTTCGGTGATTTAATATTGCTCGTAATTGAGTTGATGCCTCTTCATGCCGTTCTTGATCTATCAATAATGAAGCCAAACCAAATCTATCCTCGACTGCACCATTATCGGCCATTTCTATACGTAAACGAAAAAAAGATTCAAAACCACGTTGCAATCCAGGAGTGTTTGGGTCGACCGAATAAACTTGAGCTAGGAGATGAAATGCATTATCTGGGTCTTGTTTTGATAAATAATCTTCCGCTTGGTATAGTAACTCATCGACTGAGACAGCATCGTTACTGGTGTCAGTGCAACTAAGCTTTGAGAAAGATTTTGTATTGGAATTGTTTGGACTTGAGAAAGATGTCGAAGTTGATGAAATTAAAAGAAAAATGATACATGATATCATCCCCATCATTTTTGGTACCGTACCCTTGAACAAATTTGTGATGTAGTAGCTATGTTGTTGTGATCGTTGGTGTCAAAAATCTCCTCTTCAAACGTACGTATGCAAAAGAATAATTTTTGTCTCACAATTCACCGAAGTAAAATCCATTCTAGATATCATCCAAAACCATCGTTCTCAATAGAAAGCACATTTTTTCCTGCAACGCTTGGATTAAGTTTCAATACAAGACCTCATAGATTATTTTGGTTCACTCTCCTTAAGAACTAAAAGTAATCAAAAATACTCATATGCAACATCAAACAAGAAATTTAGTTTATTTTCTTTTCATGTTTATTGTTCAAGCTAACTTTCCAGACTTTTTTCCACTCAGTGTTGACCATCATAGGTTTGATAGCATTTACAAAAACTTCTGAAGCCAGAGCTTTGTATCCTTTATGATTCAAATAAAGTCCATCAAAAGATCTATATTCTGGCCTCATTATTTTGTGATTATTTCCTAATGAAATCAAGTGAATAGGATGCAACTCGTTTTCCTTTCTTTTTTTTGTTGACCCTAATCCATTCACATCTCTTAGATATTGCTTCAATTGAGAATTTAATCTTCTCATTATACCTCTCCCTGCAATTTTTGAGTTTGGGAATCCAGTTGTGGGCATATCTATAATACAAACGTGTTTTCCTTTCTTTTGCAAAGCTAGACTAATAGTGACAATATTTTTTACTATAAATGAAATCTCATCATGTGGATAATTCAAACATGACAAGTCTCGCTCCAAAGCTTTTGGTGGGAGGATTAGTTTTTTCCTTGGAATCATGGAGTCTTGAGCATTAGTATTACGTTTTGGAAATAAATTTGATGATACTGATGCTGATAATATATCGGCTGAACCCATTAGAAGAATGACAATATCAGCATCACGGCAATTTGAATCTAGAAAGGTGCGTGTGTAAAGAGCTCCAGTCTTGTCTAATTTATTGATATTGAAACTCTTTTTTGTTTTTGATTCTTCATAAGAATCAGGAGGTGGAAGCCATTGCGTGGTAGTACCTCGATATAGCTCACCACGGTTAATGATTCGCCAAGGCCGGCGCACAGAAGGCTCCAATGTCAAGAGTGTTTGTAGATACGGAGCAATACCTGCAACTCCAGCTGTACCACTTTCAGTTGTTCCACCTATACCCATAGCGAGTCCATCTCCAATGATTACAACTTTATGAAATGACGGTATTAAATTACTCTCACGTAACGCATTGTTTTGAGTTGAAAACAAAGATGGTAAAAATCTTGATTCAGAATGTGAAGGTTTTAACTCAGAGTGGTATCTGGATGAAAGTAAAAAATTGGGTTGAGTAACGTATCTATTTAGTTTGATCCAGATAGCACATAGATGTAGTCTCAAACACATGTAAATTGTAAACAGCAGTGGTTGGAGCCTATAAAATCTTGAGACTATAGTCTTAATAGCAGCTTTGAGCTTCGACATATTCATAACAAAAGTTGATGATCTTTATCAAAGAAAATGCTGACAATACAAAAAGAAAGAGGAATTTAATCTTTTTAAATTTTCGAAAATGGCGTAGACGTAGTATAAAGGTAAAGCAAAAAGGCGCCATTATTCTATATTCTATACAATCAAAAAGAAAGTTAATTTGTGTATAGGAAAATAAGGTTGTCCTAATTCAAAACTAAAAAAAACATCGAAAGAAGAATCAAGAAAGTTTCATTATCATTAAAGGATCTTTCTGCAAGTTACTACATTCTTAAGCTAATTGTTCCATAAATTCTTTTGCAAACTCACATCCCACTGGGAGGATACCTTTCTCCTTCAGCAAAATCTTCACTAACTCATCTAAGGAAACAAGGTCCTCAGTTCTTGCCTTCAGATCCTTCAACTTGCACTTCCTTTCTTTGGCTTCTTCTTCACCTACCACCACCATAAATGGGATATCTCTCTCTAACGCATTTGTAATTTCATTTTTCAATTTAATGTTTTCTGTCTGTGTAAATTCACATGATATTTTGGACTTCCACAACACGTTAGCAATCTTCATCTTTTCACAAATCATTTCAGAAGAGTTTGATCCTGCGGATGCAATAAGAACCGTTACATTGGGCTTTGGTACACTGCCATCTTTACTTTGAGAACGCAAGTTGGCCTCCATTAGCGTAAAGACGCGTTCAATGCCCACAGAAACTCCTACGCATGGAGTGATCTTTCCTGCTTCTTGGAACATGCTCACGAGGTTGTCATAACGACCACCACCACCAATACTTCCAACTTGAGTGTTTCCGGACATGCACACTGCTTCATAAATTACACCTGTATAGTAATCAAGTCCACGGGCCAGGCTCAGGTCAAAAGAAATAAATCGCAGCTTATCCATGGCTTCCAAATATTGAAATAAAATCCTCAAATCCTCCATAGCTGTGAGTGCTCCATCGTGGGTACCGAATGTATTACCTTCCATGAGAGAATTGTACATTTCCCAAGGTTCTCCTTTCTTCAAAACAAATTTACCAATCTTATCTGCAACTTCTTCCTTCAAACCCTTGTCTTCTATCATTTCTCTCTTTACCTCTTCCCAAGGCTCTTTATCTAGCTTATCAACAGCACTGCAAATAGTCCTGAACTTATCACTTGGAACACCACACAAGTCTAAAATTGCATCCAATAATTTTCTATGGTTTAGTTTGATACCAAAGTCTCCAATAGGTAAGGTGTCTAGAATCTCGCAAGCTACACCTAGACATTCGCTATCTGGAATCATGCGCCCGTATTTTCCAGCGATATCAAAATCACATTGATAGAACTCTCTGTATCGTCCACGACTCAAAGCAGGTTGATCACGTCTGTAAACCTTTCCAATATGGAAACGTTTAATATTTCCTACAGGGTTCAATGCCAAAAACCTGGCAAATGGCACTGTCAAGTCATATCGCAAAGCTAAAAGTTCACCTCCTTGGTCAGCCAAATCATAAATCAGTTTGGAATCTTCGCCGTATTTACCAGTCAGTGTTTCCTTCAATTCAAAAACTGGCGTATCAATTTCTACAGCCCCATGGGATTCAAATACACGACGAATAATACTAAATGCTTGTTGACGAATCATCATTTGAGATGGCAAGTAATCACGAGTTCCTTTTGCAATTTTTGGTTTACGTTGGACCCCACCGGAGAGTAGTTTTTCAATTTGTATTGTCATGGCGGCGACAACGGAAGGAGTTAACGCAATAGAAACGGGATTTTGGCAAACATACAACTTTTCATTTGTGATGCACCCAGTTGACGGATCTGTTAAAAGTGTCATCAGTGGGCCAGTTCCCATACCAAAAAGAGAAGAAAGTACAGACCCATACATGGTTTTGGGATCTCCAGAGCCTCCTCCTGAACCTTTATTCTTAGCTTTTTTAGCTGCCTTTGCTTCTTTTTCAGCTCTTTTTTTCAAAATTTTCTTGATTTGAGCCTCTGTCATCCCTTCAAATTCATTCTCCTTTTGAACGGGTTTTTGATGGGCTGCGGCACGTGCGGTTTTTTCGGCATCCTTCTTTTGTGCTGCGATTTGAGCATCATTTGCCTTTGCATGGAGATATTGAAGGTTGGTAGTAATTTCGGATTCAAGTGACGTTTTCAATTCGTTCACAGCTTTCTCAAGAAGTAGTGAAGTTGTTAATGCGTCATTCTTGAAGATATTGGTGCCAGAGATGGAGTCTTTTCCAGCACGTTTCATGCATCCGTCCGATAAAGCATTGATAGCATTCAGAGTTGAAGTTGCTGCCATTTCTACAATAGTTGAGTCTAGTTCCATTCCTGGTTTAGGTTCTGAGCAATTCATTTCTAATTCCATAGTTTTGCATGCTGCCAAAATACTTTCTCGTGCTGGACCACTGTATTGTGGGGTATTTTGAATAGCCTGTTTATCTGATATAACCTCTTCTTCCAAAGAAATTGTCATTGCACCTCCTTTCTTTTTTTTGGTGGTGGAAGCTTTGGCGAAAGTGCTTCCCTGTAAGATAGCACGAAGAGTATTTGCAGTTGAAATACATCCACGATGAGGCCTCAACATATCAAAAAAAGTATCTGCAAAACATAGCGTTGGATTTATTTCGAGACGTTCTGCAGATAATGAGGCCGAGCAATCAGATGCGGTAACTAGGTATCTGGCTTTTCCAGCAGAAAGCGCTGAAATAGCAACAGGAATGACACGTTGCAGCACTTTTGGCAAGATTTTCTCAAAAAAGGAAGACAAACTAGTTGTTGATGATGAAAAAGAGGAGAAATACGAAGAGAGAGTTTTGGCTAGATCAGATGGGTCGGAAGGTAATGATGTGCTTGATTCAGAATTGCACAAACTAATCAGTGCATTTGATACAATCATTGACTCAGTTTCATTCAAAAGACGACATTGAGATGTTGCTAGAGCAAGCACACATATCACAGCCTTTGAACTAGCTTCAGATAAAGCAGTGCCAACTACACTATCGTTCAAGTCCAACTTGGACATATCCAATTCAATGCCTGAAGTTGACTCTTTCTCTTCATCACCAGTTGCATGGAATGCTTCCAGTTTACCATTCTTGATAACGGCCAATGAAATGAGCTCATCAATGGTGATTCGACGGCCTTTTCCAATAAGAATTGCGCGGCTTGGTCCTGTGGAAGTCATTTTTTGCGTACTCGTTAAGTCACAAGAGACTGTGATAGGCCCTGCTATTTTGTAGATTGCACACGCAATTTCTTGCACGAGATAGTGAAGAAAAACAACTTAGGCTATAACTCAACATGTTTTGAGAATCGTCCAGTTTCAAATAGAGAGTTCTTTTGGCTTCCACGTGGAATAGATTAAAACCAGGAATGCTGATGAATCAAGTAAGACGTATATTCATTTTTTTATTTTTTATTTGTCATTTTTTAATCGTTTAAATGTTCACTTTCCTCAACTGTTTTGCCCAATTTTTTAGTTTGAACAAAATGGAGCATTATAAGTACTATATGATGTGACTAACAATATACTCTCAATCACGTTTATCGTAATTTTCGCTTGCATTTGATCATTTGTTTTCAAATTAAATATAGTTTTCACTTTCTTTGCTGTTGAGGAGTGTTCTTGATAAATACATCAAATATTATTTGAATTGCTTGGATTTTAAAGTTCTGAAATGATCAAAAAGTGCGTCACAATCCCTAAGAGACCTTTTCTCATATCTGTGACGACTGTGGCATAAGTATTGAACCAAAAGTTCAACGATACGTACAACTCTTACAGCTAATCATTTCGACCGATAATGACATCATATTGCTTTCAATACATCTTCACGTACTTGTGTAAAACAGATACGCAAAAACTGTCACAGAAAGATCTCTTTCATTGGGCACATCACAAAAAATCATTTTAGTGGCGATGATCAAATTAAATCTCAAAGCACCATCAACATCGAAAAGCACTTGTGCATTCGCTCTATTGGCATCGTTGGTGAGGGTTCACTGCTTTACATTAATCCAGAGGCCCGTTTCACTATCTCATATAATTTACAAAAATCACCATTATGGGTTGACCGAGAAAAGGAAAATATCTCTAAATATTGGCTCCTTTGAAGGTGATTTTGGACCAATGGATGAGGGCTTTGGGCCAATGACAGGTCCAGCTAATAATTTCGGATCGATGGCTGGAGAAAGCTTTGAGCAAATGGTTGGTGAGAGTTTTGCTACCGAAGTGAAAGAATTGACATCTGATTTTGCGGTAGAGATTGCTGAAAGAGTACAAGATTCAGTAGCAATCATAACGCCCATAGGACCTGATAACAAAACTGCTCTTGGAACAGGCTTTCTTGTAAATTTTGCGCGCTCGTTGACTTATAATGATTTAGGTGGTGCTGAGAGTTTAGATGCTCTGGGAGAGTTTGTGAGCGGCGAAGGTGAGGAGGAACATCTCTTTTTGCTGACAGCAGCTCATGTCGCGGCACCAGGATACAAAGTACAAGTTCGATTTCCTGCATTCGATGATATTCAACCAGTACCGGCCAAAGTTATTGGGCGACAAATGACAACAGATTTAGCACTCTTGCGTGTGAGTAGATCAGATCTCTATCCATATATCATCCCCCCTTCACTCAAAATTACTAGCGAGACTCAAGTTGGTGAATTGGCTTTTGCGTGTGGGTTTCCCACAGGACTTTTGACAAGTGATGGTCCTGCTGTAACAATGGGTATTGTATGTGGAAAAGCTCCAGGCTTATCATCCTCTTCATCTACTCCTGCCTACGAGGAAAATAATGTTATTGATAATGTCAATGTAGAGGATAGTATCAAACCGAATTTACAAACTTCCTCTAAAACGATGTTCATTGTAACTGATGCAGCCATGGCAGGTGGAATGTCAGGCGGACCTCTTGTTAATAGCAATGGGGAAATTATTGGCATGAATTGTTTGGTCCGTGCAGACTTACGCGCTCTCGGAAACTATGCCATTTCTTCTTCAACTATCATTCCATTTCTGAAACGTCTACAAAAATTGTATTATGAGAAGATGAACGAAAGTGTTTATGGGAATTCAATTGGTGGAATGTATGAAGAAGTTGCTCAAGTTCCAGAAGTTGTTCAAGAACCTATACGCGATGCTGTCCGAGAACCACCTGAACAAAAGCCTGAGTACACTCCACCTCCACCGCCAAGTGAAAAATACAGAGTTATTTTGTATAAGTTCAACCCTAACAAGAGAGAGGCGGTGATTGGTATACTAAAAAACATGATCCTTTGTGACAAGGAAGAGGCAGAGAAATTGATAGACAATGCATCCACTCAAGGATATGCTATAGTTAATGACTTCCAAAAAGCTGGAGCACAAAATCGTGAAAGTGCTTTTGCTCTATGCAATGCTTTACGACAAGAAAATCTTCTTGTTGAAGTTGAAAAAACCAACATTTGAATCATGTTACTATTCATAAAAATCTCATTATGATACCATTCACGCTTTAATTTTGCTCTAAAGAAAAGAATAAAGACTATTCCTTTTCAAAGTATTTTTTTCCATATACCATTATTGTCATGTAAAAAACATTCCATCATTCGGAACTCCTGGAGTAATTGGTGGAAATAAATTTAATTCAGTCAAATTAAAAAGAAGACTTGTTGGTGTGACTATTTTTATGTACTTTTAATTATAGCAAATCGAAACCAGATTATTCAACTCCATCCTCTCCCAATAAGAAACTGTATCTGTAGTCGTCTGAAATATAAAAATCGACTCTACTAACAAGCTCGTCAATATATTCTTCACTCATATCCCTAGGTCCATTCCAATCACGCTGAAAGACAGCCCTCCTCTTACTGTGCAATAATTCAATTTCCCAGCTTTCGAGCCAAATTTCGTACAAGTAATCCTCTGGCTTTGCGTGACCAACAACACGAGTTTCGACAAAGACTTTTTCTCCAAACTCCTTCTCCATTCGTAGAGTGAGTTCCTCGGACACCTTAAGATCTTCAGCAGATGGCGAGCAGGCTATGACTAAATGGCCCCTGAACTCGCTGTCTAACCTGCTTTCAACTTCATAATCTTTGCGCTTTACGTACTCATTTCTCCATTCTTGCGACATGTGTGAGTATTTTTCCTCAAATTCTTCAACATCCTTGAGTTCTGGAGGGATTTCATCGTTTTCTAGAACTCCATGCTCTGGGGCTGCTGGATTATCTGATGGCATTAAGTCTTCATCATCGAGATTTATATCATCATCTTCTTTATAAACTTCATCCATCCATGTTTCCAATGCCAACATGTATTCTTCCTCATAATTCAATGGACTCTCGTCCCATTCAACAATATTGGGGTTTTCATTTTTAGAGGGCGAAGGAATGCCATCTGTTCCTGCACCTTTCCAGTACTCCTCTAGTTCAACAGTGTCAGCATTGTCAACGTCGTCCCAAGTAAAGTTAAAGTTATTTTGTCGAACGTATTCGTAGCGCGTCCAATTACGCATCTCCCACATCCAATGTTCAAGAATAACAGGTGCATTTGGATTGTGCTTGAAACTCGCCAAGAATACATTAGTGATATTAAAGTCAAGATCATAGATCAAGCGCCTGCGTTGTTCATGAAGTTTAGTTTCTTCTGGATCACCTTCCTCATCAGGAGGTAATTCATCATCCAAATTGAGGATTTCAGTCCGTGTTTCCTCGTCTAACACATTCATCATGACATAATCATCGTCAATCATATCAATGTTTCTAATTTCAGCAGCACCTGTACGAAGCTGTTCTTTGGCACTCTCGAGCTGTTCGTAGACTTCTTCAAACTCAAGAAAGTCTTTCTGTTTCAAGGTAGAATTAGACCCGTAGATCCAGTCTCCGTCTTTAGGAAAAATATCGTCAGGGTCCAAATCATCAGATGAAGCTGCATCGAGTCTATCCTCTTCTGTCACTTTAGAAAGATCTTTTTCAGTCAACATAATTTTTTCCGCGCGTTCTAATGCTTCAGCTTCTACATCATCTGATTCCATAAGTTCTTCAATATCTTCCGGAGATAAAGTATCGACAACTTCATCAACATCCAATTTTTTTATTGCCTCGGTTGCTTCATCTAAATCTTTTATCATCATTCGAACTTTCTTTTCTTCGGCAATCCATTCTTTATCTTCTTCACTTTCCACATCTTCTTCATCATTTTCTTCGTCATTTTCTTCGTCATCTTCTTCGTCATAATAATCTTCATCATATTCATCATCATCATATTCATCCACAGGGTCTTCTCCTGCAAATAATTTCAGAGAATTCAATTTTTTTGAATTAATGAATGCGGTCCCAAGGATTTTTTGTCGGGATATGATTTGGCTGTCTAAATTTTTTTGACATGTTTGACTGTGATGAGCTCTAGTGGGATTCTTTACAGAGTAAGAAGATAATGCAGGAATAATAGAAAATCCATCTACAGAGGCGAAAATGATGGACAAAATCAAAGTAACCTTGGTAAGAGGAACCATCTTATAAGGTATTCTATTGCGGTGGATCAAATTAAAGAGCCAATATTTGATTTGATTTTATATCAATGATCGAGTATGGATGACAATCTAACACAGCAACAGGGAAATAATGTGTTTTGAATATTGGAAACGATCTTACACAAAAGGAAGAGATGTGAAAAAGTTCGTAATTCAGATTGATGGAAAATTGATTGGAAGGCGGTGATTGATAATGTCCGTGTGGCTGTGATTTGGAGTTCTGTGATACCACAGAAAATGTCAAAATTGTATCTTACCGTTAAGTACGTGCGTACTTATGACGTTAAAAAAGATGAGAAAATTAGCAAATACATTCCGTATGAAACAATTTAAGTGATTATGCTACAAAAATACTTGAACTCTATATCTATTTTTTGAATGAAAACATGCATGAAGAATAAATTCAGAGACAAATTCCATCATGCAAGCTACGATAATGCATTTTGTGATACTTTGGAAAATGATATGAAAGCATCTGTGTTTTCATTTATAGAGGAGTTTTTGAATTATGAATTTTGGATGTGTTAGTTTCTTCAAAAATATTGTCAGATGTCAAAATTAATTTTCTGTTTTTTCAAACAATATGATGTATTCATAGGTGAAAGATACAAATGAAACTTCCGATAAAGTGTGAGGAAATTGAGATACTTGTGATAGTCCAAGTTGATTCAATAGTGGCATAACTTTTTTTGCATTCTCTTCGGATATTACTAAAAAGTCTGGGACATCATGTTCTTCATAGCTGTGCCCTTTCTTTATTTTGCATTCTAACTCACTTTCAATTGTCATGGAATGGGATTCTGAACATTCTGAATTGCTAAGAAGATTCCAGTACCAATCTTTGACAAACGGGTAAGGATCTCTTAAAAATTCATCACTTTCACAAATATCTTCTTTATTTGCGCGACATGTGGGCGAACAATCTAAAGTTCTCGCATCAATTAGAACTCCAGAAACATGCAAATGACTAAAGGTTGGAGAGGAGTGACAGCCCATTAAGTAATGCACAGTATATTTTGGTGGAGCATGGATTTCTGTTAAACCATTACCAAGTTTTGCGGCTTCAAAAACAGTCTGATATTTTTCAATACTACTTGCTATTGATTTATTCACTGAAATCGGTGCCGCTTGATGCATTCGTGCAAGAAATGTCAGATGTGGGAAGTTAAGAAGTAGAAAATAAGCATAGCATATTCTTTTTCTTTTCCTTTCATCTTCACCACTATCTGAAAAGATCTTCTCTAGCGAATAACCAGATAATACGCAAATTAACGGCAGAATTGGGAGGATGAAACGAAATTCTTTGTGCGGGGACATGGAATGAAATATGATGTATGAATAAATGACAGTCAGTAGGTACGACATTCTGGTTATTTCGCTCGAATTGTTGTTCTTAATTGAAGTTTTTTTGAATAAATTGAAGTTTGCGTAAACAAAAAGAGGGAACATTGCTCCACTGATAGCAGGCAAACCGGCGATCAAGTACCAATACCATTGATGTACTCCATAAAGTGAACCTAAACCTTTAATGTTTTGATATGTATAGAACATTTATTAGTGTCTCATGATTCATTGTCAAAGCTACAAATTCTGCTTACCCAGGATTACATTGAAATGGATACTACCAACTACTGGAATCGTCCAGAACCCGTAATATAACCAATCAATATAAGAAGAAAGGATGGTTCCAAAAAATCCCGGAATAGCGCAAATAAAGAAAATGTACGATATGGCCTCTCTCCATGAACCTCGTTTCCAACACAAAATGATGCCCATAGGTATCCAAGCTGTTATAGCTGTGAATCTTATTGAAACAGAAATGCCTCCAAGGAAGAATGCAAGTATTGATTTTATTCGAAATTTTTTTGGAATTTTGTTTTGCTTTTTGGATGGTTCTTGACAAAATTCCTAAGATTCGAATCGAAAATTTTGGTTGAATTGATAATCACTGTCTCAAACGAAGTTGTGAAATTGTGACCACATGACTTACCTCAGCCAAACAAGCGAAACCAACAGTTATGAGCATGCACTCTATAGAATTACTGTATGTTCGCACAAGAGCATATCCATGAAACCAAGAAGTCAAACTCATGAATAAAGCCCACCATGCACAAGTCTTGCTTCTGTCAGGTTTCCCTTTTGGTCTTACTGTCATCCAGGAGGCAATGGAGTATGTAGCCAAATCCGTTGGAGCAGCGACTAAAATAGCATTTAACAAAGCTGGTCCTTTTGATATAACAAAATTTGTATCGAAATTCAGATGCTTTGCAATTGAATACAATAAAATGGTGGGAAGTATAGAAACATAGGATCGGACTGGTCCCCAAAGCATCTCGTTCCGTGTGGAGGTAAAAGAGGACTGAAAGGAATTGGTGCTATCTTCTGGAACATAACGACGCGTCCATTCCCATGTATACGCACAATTGTATTCAGGCTCTTCTGATTTGGAAAACACAACACAGTAAGCTGGTTCCAACGTTTGCCAATATTCATCTGGATCGAATTGAGTCTTTATCAGAAGAGCGTTGAAAAGCCTGAAAGCGCATAAAAATAAATAGATGAAGAAATGTCGTTTTCCTTTCATAGCATTATTGAAATTTTCGAAATTTTGTTTGATGACAAGGGACATTTCTTCCACAAACTTCAAGAGATTTCTGCCGCCCTCTTTGTGTTGATTTTGTTGACACTATTCCTTCAATATATCCATAAAATATACCTCTATAACAAACCTTATAATGAAGTCGTTAACTCGATTATATTATCGTT
>Ga0209092_10001400_pt1 | contig 23554 bp, 14 predicted proteins | sample FraStrMetagenome_FD_187446 | JGI IMG/M metagenome (GOLD analysis project Ga0209092, IMG submission 187446) | Marine eukaryotic phytoplankton communities from Arctic Ocean - Fram Strait ARC3M Metagenome (SPAdes) (version 2) | ecosystem: Environmental > Aquatic > Marine > Oceanic | place: Fram... | reverse complement strand
ACAGCTCCTGCCTATATGCAAGGAAATGCAAAACCTCATCATGTATTTGATAACATTGAAAACCTTGTTCAAGAAGTTTACAAAGCATTCCAGAACAAAAGTACCGAATAAACTTTTCTTCCACTTTGAAGCGATATTTAAAAATCTGAGATTTTAGGGTATCAAAATTAAATTAGACTCCCCTTCCATTAGTCAAAGTGCGTTTGTATTGCTTAAGAACGAAAGTCATTGTCTTTTATTGCTTGCAACCATTTTTCTGATTCCAAGTGTGGGTTACATAATTCAGAGAGAATGTAAAATTTTTCTTAATGCATGCATATTAATACTTATACATTGATATCTTTCATCATTCACAAACGGAGAAAATGTCGTAATTATAGTTATTAAGATGGTCGAAATTTTTTCATGGTCAAATATAAGACGTCCGTTTTTTCCATTACGTAGGGGTTCGTTTAACCTGGTACGATTCTCATTTTTTGTTGCAACAAATGGGACGTATTAAATAAATAGGTACACTTATTGCGAAAGCAGGGGTTAGCAGATTTACCCCCATGTAGCATGTGTATGGCACAAGAGAAAGTGATAATTATATAACAGACGCATCACATCAAACTCTGCTGATAAGATCCGAAATGGTTTATGTAATAGAGATGTATAGATCAAACCAGAATGTAACGAGGAAAAATAAGAATTGACGGATTCTTGTTCATGAAGCCTTCTTGCTTGTTTTTAAAATGATTGCCTTTTGCCAAATTGCGAACAGAATCTGATGAAATTAAGAAATTATTGAAACAAAAACATGCCATAAAACTGTGAATCTCCTTGCTCTCATGTTTGTACGTTCATTATTAGAAAGGACATTTTGAAGATGATTCTTATTGAATAACTAGAGAAAAAGATTTGAAAGAAGACGATTGCTTATTTGTTTGAAACATAAATCATTTGTCACTAAATATTGAATATATTTACATCTTGGCCAACAGATGTGGATTCAATTTTCGAATAACAGTGTTAACAATTATAATCATTCGATACTTGGACATTCATCAACCAAAAAATTAATTTGATCTATTTTTTAATGCTGCAATTAGGTATTCAATTTATTTTTTGAAAGCAAAACACAAGGTACAATATTATTGATGATTGTTTTTCATTTCATCGGTTGCTGCTGTCATTATAATAAATGTTTCATCCACGTGAAGAAGAATGGGAAATATTATCGTTTTATTGTAATCATTTTATTTTGCTGTGGGGTATTTACAGCACATTCAATGGAAGGGACTGCTATGGCATATAACATGACGCATATCATTATATTCCACAACTAAGAAGTATCATCTATTGATGAGTGTGCATTTTGAATACACAAATACGTTACTATCATTAATATGTTCGCATATATTTTTTCTCATATTAATCTTTTCAATATATCTCTTAGCAATCGATGTGTTCGAAAACTATAGAAAAACTGAACTTTGGTTCAAAACTTTCTTGAGAGTTCAATGTCTGCTATTTGGTTTCCTTGATTCAAATTGCAACATTGTAAAAATATTGCAAATGTTGGTTCCGAGTTGATAATTATATCCAGAAGGCTTAGGAAAGCTATTTTATATTGCTTGATTCAAAATATGAACAAATCGTTGGAGAAGGGAGTGGAAAAAATGAAACAAAATCTTTAGTGGACTATTTTTTTATATAAATATAGCACCAGCCCAAACAAATCCACAAGTACCAAGAAATACTAAGATCATTTTTAAAGATAATGTCATAAAGAATCTATAGAGTACAGTGAAATGAGCTGATTTCTGAGTCTATTTCATGTTCATTACCCATTCTAACTTTTTTTCAGATCTCACTGTAATCTAAAATCATTTATTTTGGGCGGACCTTGCGGGTCCTCTGAAGGAATAATAGACTCTACCAACATGGTACAAATGCCACAATTCACTAAACATATCTTATTCCAGTTGATAGAAAAGTTTAAAATAGCAGAAGAAGTTCTTCTCCTCTAAATTTGTATTCATTCTTTTTGTGCTTGAAAATCTTCGGAATGCGTAAATTAGTTTTTAGACTCATAATCGAAAGCATTGGTCATTAGTCAAGTCTAAAATACTTTTTAAGTTCTTTAATTGAACCGTTCTGTAAATAATTGAGTAAGTGAACCTGCTGTAAAAAGAATTCCAAGAAATATATTGAGCAAGAAAAAATATATGTTATAGTTATAACTACTTATTTATCTTTAAGTTTCTGAAGCTTTGTCTTCCATCTGTAATGCCTTGAATTGAAATTAGCGCCAATAATTACATTTCTCCATAAAAAGATCCGGTGATTTCTCACGTAATCTTTATCTTTTTCTTGAGGCCCACTTGAAACAGTATTGGATCCATCAATTGGTTCTCCAGGTACAAATTGGCCAACTAAATTTAGACGAGAAATCTCGTCTTTTGCAATTTGTTGTAAAAATTTTCTGTCGCGTTCAACCTTTGCCTTACCCTCATTTTTGAGTTGTGCAGAAGTTTTCTTCACAGTTACAGTTTGGTGAGAGCCCCCTTTCATTGTGCCTCTACAATTATCTGAACCGCATCGACAAACAAATCGATCATCTTGCTTAGTATCAAATTGATAATCGTAACTGAAAAATTCCCCAGCTTGAATGTCCCTTACACTCATTACTGCTACTCGCATATATCCCGCTACATTTACGGGGACCAGTCTACAATTCGGGTCACAAGAATGATTGATATATCGACTTAAATTCCCCTTTTCTCTGGCATCAATATACCAGCCAGGCTCCAACTGCATAACATAAAAGTTTGTGTCATGAGGATTGTTGAGGGTCCAGTCATCAAGTCGATTTCGCTTTTCCTTCTCGTTTATGACTTCACCGACATATTCTTGTACAAGCTGACCTTTCCCCAAATCTTCCATTGCCATCAAACCCCAGCCCTTACCGTTTTCTCTCTTTGGTCTACATTTAGCAACTTCTTTTCTACTAAGCTTTCTATTTCCACAACTGGGGCCGCACTTACAATTTGTATATGGATTTATTTTCTTTGAATTTTCGTCTCCAACGCATTCAATCATCAGTAATGCATTCAAACAACTTTCACCACATGCAACTTCTACAGAATCTAGTGGTACGGGTTTACAATTACAGAGTCCATTTTCATTCGGAGGGCGTCTTTTTGGCTTAGAGTCTGGATTATATCTCAAGGAATGGATATGTTTGTAAGATGAAGGCTTAGAATGCACTACCTCCCTAAAATCATTAGGAAGTTTGAAGAAGAAACTCCTTTTGTCATAGTTTGCGTTTTGTATCATCTTTTTGACTGGAGCTGGCTGACATATTGGAAAAAAACTATTTATCGTCCCACCATGGAAAGGAGTCTTAGCTGTATTGGAATCATGAGAAATCATGGATCTGCGCAATTTTTCTAATTTTATGTCAGCATCTGCTTCTACCTCAGCCTGCAAAGAATTTTTCATATCCAGATCTGGGAGTTTGTATGACTGAGCATGTTCATGGCACAACAGTGCCAACTCATGAAATCTTGCTTTTGGAGGAATGCAGCTTATGTGGAACGCATTTGGACACACCAGACATCTCTGAAATATAAATACTTGAATGTTAAGCTATAAAAGATAACAAAATTAAAATAAAAAAAGATATTACCAATGAATACTCACAAACAATTCTCCATTTTTTTTGTCAAAACTTTTTGACTCACTTGATGACAATAACTTTTTTTTTGAATTTTTTCTTCGCTTATTCAGCAAAATTGGTGCTCCGTCTGCACATGTCCAGCACTCATGAGCAGGGCATCTAAAACGAGGTTTGGTTTGCCCTTGTACGTCTGTGATAACAACTTCAACATTGTATGTGTTGAGGCAACCCTCATGAAAAAACAATCCACAGTTTTTCTTATCGCACTTAAAAATGTCTACATCATCCACTCCATATTCACTACAAATGGAACATTGATGTTTATACTGGAGACAGTCTGTGCATATCCAAATCTGATCTTCCGGTGGTACAGAATGCAAGCCTGCACATGGATAATGATATAGACGTCTACATGGACCTTCGCAAATTAGTAAAGGCGAGTCAGGCTCAATAGCGCACTCGGCTTCGCCACAGGCAGTGCATATCCAGGTGAAATCGTCTTTCATTGTTTTTCCTTTCTTTGATGAATTGGAGTCTTGGGTTTTGGTTCCGTTCAAATAAATCTCTTTTACCTTTCCATTTGAATTCTCTTTCTTTAATTTTCTTTTTTCAGTTATATTTTCTGGTATTGCCTGTTTGAGAGAAATCTCCCTTTTTTCTTTGATAGACGAGTTGCATTTCTCCGATCTATGACTTGTTTTAGTCGCAAAAGTTTTAATATCATCAAATACATCTTTAGTCTTAACTTTTTTTGAGGCTCTCGTGGATGCTTCGTCAACAACCCAACCTTGTCTTTTTACTGTTTTCACAATCCGAGATTTTTTGGATTTTTCCGATAATTCTTTCTGCTCGAGTTGATTTGATTTAGTGTTTTGATTCAAATTGTTTTGTAAATGCTCTTTAGATATTGATTGGTTCATGGTTTTAGCTCTTTTGACTTGTTGTCTATTTATCTTTTTCAAGGCAAGTACACTCTTTTTCGTACTCTGATACGGTATTATGAATTGGCTAAATTTGCTCTTCAACAAAAGCCATTGTGAATCACTTGCCCCAAATCCATCGTAATGTACTCGTATTGCTGCGTCTTTTTCCTTTAGCCTGTACTTTTTTTTCTCTGACACAGAAGAATCTCCTAGACTTATTTCCATGCCCTTGTTCACGTGTCCTGAAGCATAGCTCAAAACTGTGGCATCGAATAATCGTACCCATTTGCGATCATTATCATTGCATTCATATTCATCTAAATAGTCAGGACAAGATATGATATCATTAGTTCGAATGCCTTCCCGCCAAAACGTGAGAATTTTTCTTGCTCGAGTACTAAGGTTTCTTCCAGCTTTTGTATTGCATACTCTCTTCTGTTGTAATGTGTATGGTAGCAAACTTTTTGTTTTTGTGTCGTATCCTCTTTCATAGAAGCTTAGAGCTTCAGAAACGCCGAATGCTTTATCTTGAATAAAGTTATTTGTAGGTCGAGATCGTTTGGCTGGTTGTAATATGGCCTCCACAAGCTGTACAGTTGCCAATAGTCGATCAAAATTATTTTTGTTTACTTCTTCAATATACGGTTGAGCTGGTGCCACATCGGGCTCATTTTGAATGACAGGAGATGAAGTTAAATCTAATGTTTTTTTCTTGCGTGAAGACATTGGCATTTGTTAAAAATAATGTGCATGAAAGGAACCCATAAAATCATTCATAAAACGAAAATGAGTTGAGTATGGCGTATTCTCATTTTTTAGTAGTACAGCTGCAATATTCATTGTCAAGCAGAGTGAAAGTAGCAAAACAACAAATAAGTACTAAATATTCTACATGAAAATTCGTAAGTGTAGTTTCAGTAAATGAAAACGCTCTACTGAATACAATATCGACAAATTTGTAACAAAGAGGAAATCTGCCTTTCTCTTTAGAGAGACTGCTATTGATAAAGCAAATAGAGCCACATATTTCTGATGCATCATATTTGCCATTACCTTTATGAAAGGAACACACTTTTATAACTCTACGTTCACATAGAAATCATCTCTATCGGAATTTCTTATGGATACAAAATCATATCATGTCATCATTACCCAAGTAGTAGACTTTACTTTAAAAAAGTATACACACCATTGGAAACAAGCAATAACTTTTGAACATCATGAACATTGTGCCTGTAAAAAAGATATTAGATTAAAAGTAAAACTACTAAGAGCCCATTTTGGCTGAAAAGGTAAAATCAGCAAAATGCAATTACATATGATGAATTTGAAGGTAAGACAAAAAGTGAGAAAGGATGAGAAGAATGGGACAAAACCCCTGCAATTCTAAATGCGATAAGTAGAGATAATATATATGGCTATATAAATCGTGGGACTACGTAAATAGTTGAATGAGTAAGTAATTTACTTATATTAAACTATCTTTTTTTAGACGCACTCAATTGATGTGGAAAAGAGCTACTTAGGTGATTTGCAATAAAAACGGATATTCTGTAAGACAATTTATCCTAAGATACCTTCAACGAATATATTTTCGATTTAAGCAAAAAATCAGAGACAATTTAAGCAGTCTCTAAAAGAATGAGACTTTTTAGTTTCTTTACAAATCATGCGTTTGAAACCATTCTGGCTCCAACAAAATCAAAATCTTCATTTTTAACTAGCTCATCGAACATAATCAATATAGTCCTTATTCGTCTCCCCAAAATAATAAGCTCCAAAAGAATTAAGTTTGTGTAACCAAGCAAGGTGAATCGACCAAACAAAAATTTTACTGTTTTGATACTGAATTGAGCTTCAAAAATGGCAATGGAAGAACGAAATAAAAAAAACAGTTCATCAAAACGAAAAAGCAATAAGAATCGAGCTTCAAGCCGAATGAAGAATGGTAGATCGCGAAATACAAATGGAAACACATATAACGCTATAAAATCGACTGTTGCCAATGTCGAGGAACGATTTGAAGAAGATGTTGTTAATAAAGTTTTCTCAGACCAAATGGTATCTGATGCAGAAATTATTGCGAGACGATTTTTTCGAGCCGTAGGAAATACAGTGAAAACAGCTTCTGAGCAAAACATATGTGACACAGAAATGTCAGTAATTACAGATGCACAGACGTATGTGAGCACTATTGGGACCGGCGGATTTCATAATGGGGCATCTCGCGTTTCGGGGATGAGTGTATCTGCTGATTCTTCTTATTTCGCAAGAAATCAAATGAAGGATGAAACCTGTGACAGAAGGGATCAAATATCTTCTTACATTCAAACAAATATACCAGATGGGCACTTGCTATCAAAAGAAAGGACAAATGTCGAACAAAGAAACAGGCTTTCCTGTGTGCCTACTCACATTTCAACTCGAAAATCATCTATGAAATCCAATAAACTGTTGAAAAACAATGGTCATGAAGAAACGATTCCAACTTATATATCAGAACCGAAGTCAAGATGTAAGAGAAACATTGAGGCTGAACTTGTACAAGTGAAGGCCGAACTAGAATCAGCATTCGCATCATTTGTCAAATTAGAAGCAGATAAAATAGCGATAAAACAATATTATGGAAGAGAAATAAGAACAATTTCAAATGAAATGAAAAACGCAGAAAAACTCTATGAGAAAGAAAAATCAATGTATGAGGAAACTATAGACGAGCAAAAAGCCAAAACAAACAAGTTAAAGGATGAGTTATCAAGAATGAAAGTTAAGCTGATGGCTACGTCTAATATTTCGACTTTGACAGAAGATACGCAACAATTAACTCTGGCAAATGAAATAATGAAGAAAGATATAGAATCAAACTGCTCTATGATGAATGGTCTTGAGACAAAATTACTCGAGAAAGATAGGGAGATTGAACAAAAGGATAAAGAAATAGAAAATCTCAGGAAACAGCTAGAAATGAATAAGAGCATAGGCGAACTTCATCAGACTCTGAAACAATCCATTTCACATTTAAAAAAAAACAGCCTGGAAAAAGAAAACGAAGCAAAACAAGAAGAGTTATGTACAACAGATTCACGTTCCTTTGTTTCTGATGAATCCTTTTCTACATTAAAAGGGCTTGTACAGTCCCTCATGAAAGAAATTCAAACTTTAACAACCGAAAACAATGTCCTTTACAACAAACTGCAAGCACAGAAATTATCAACTAGTAATTCAGTAAGCTCAGCTTCATGCACAATTGGTACAGTAGAACGGTGCTTGGAAAATTCGATTGCAGTTCATCAAGAAGTTGAAGACGAGATAAAGGTGTTACAAAAGCGGCTTCTAGTAAAAAAGAATGAATCACCAGTAGGTGCAGATAAACGTTGTGATGGAAGCACAAATAGTCTTGATGAAAGCACTATAAGCGCTAGTGATTGCTCCAAATCTCGCACGAAAAAAGTTTCGCTTGGGAGTCCAAAATCCTTGACGAAACGAGACCAAAGTATTCCCAAAAATGCAGCAACAATGTCATCAAGATCTTCCACAAGAAGTTCAGGAAGTGCTGCCTCCATTAAATCTAGTATTAGTTCTTTTTCTAGCACGAATACGAATATTAACTTGAAAATAAACTCCATTGGAAAAGAAATTGCAGGGCCTTACGAATCTATTACGAATACGTTGGCGGATCAAGAGGTTGAAGTCCGCGATGAAGTATCTGCACCTTCATTTGATAAATCTGCGCCTTCTTTTGATGAAGGCAAGGCAAGAGAAGTTGAGGTAGAAAAAAAATCTGAGAATTGGGTATCTTTTGGAGAGACCAATACTATCTTTGGATAGTGAAGTACAATGTTTGATAGCTTTTTGTAATTGTAAGAGTGACTGATTTTAATTATTTTCATTTGACGAGTTTCAATGCAAGGCGGGGTATATGTGGGGTTATTATGATCAGTTTCAAATAAAAATGCTTGCAAATTCTTATCAATATAAATTTGTCATAATTAATGTAATAGATTTGGTTTATGTGATAGGAGAACTTGAACATGATAATTATGCATGTAAACCTTCAAATAATGTAAGCACTTCTTTTTAGAGGGTTGGACCTTTGTGGTACAGACAAAAAAGTACGGATACGAATTTACCGTTACACAATGTGATTTTGAAATGAATGTTATGATAAATATCGTTTTATGGCCCTCATATGATTTTCCATTTCATAGGTATCTGGAGAAAGCAACTTTCACAGTTTATACAGTTTTTCCATCCAAAATGCAATTTTCGATGCTTGAAATCTTTTTATCTTACTATGAGAACTTTTCTCATGTACGCCTTAAAAATCAAAAACGAAAATGTCAAAGTACCCCGAAGATAAACAGATAAAACATCTGAAGTAAGAATTTCGATTCTGGAAATTGTAATATATGTTCGAGTAGTAAGTTTAGAAAGGATATTTAAGACTTATATGCAGTCTATATATTCTACTTTCCAAATTTGAGTTAATCAATTTGAATCCACGACGATAGCATTTTGTAAGCTAAAGATGCTCTTCCCGGTATACTTAAATTTGAGATTTGGTTTCGGGTTTCCCAATTTTTCTTCTCTTCGTTCTCTTCTTTATCTCCTGTTAGTGCATATTTAACTTCATCCTTAGAAAACCATCGTACATCCTCCATCTCTTTTTCATCGATTTTAATTTTAGGCAACTCATTATTTGTATTCCTGTCAGCAGAAGCGCTTGCAATAGCGGTAAAGCCTACCATGAGTGATCGTGGAAAAGGCCAAGGCTGACTTGCAAAGAATTGCAAACTACTTCTATCCAGTATGACTCCACTTTCCTCATGAACTTCCCGAACTACGCATTCCTCCATGCTTTCTCCAATTTCTGCAAATCCTGCCAAGACACTGTACCTGCCATTTGGCCAGACAGACTTTCGCCCTAACAAAACATGTTCTTTGGCAGGAGTAGAAAAGATCATGGCAATCATGCTTGGATCGATACGTGGGTAATATGATGCTTTACAAGATGGATTGGTACATTTTCTTCCAGTTCCAAGTTTTTGTGCGATAATAGGAGTAGTTATAAATTTTTCCTCAGATAATGATGAATCTAGACCATCATTAGTGTTAGTCATATCAGAGTCGATCATAGATGATTGAGTGCGTGATCCACATTTACTGCAATAAAGCATGGAACGGTGCCAAACCCCATATCCACGTGCAGTTGCTAAAATGTTGGCATCAGTGTCCTTTGTCAAAGTTCCTCCAATACTTCGAAGTTGCTGAAATGATATATTCTTTTTAGATCCCTTCTGAAATAAACGAATTGGTTCCACCTGAAAATAACTAATATCTAAACCAAAAAAATATAGGCCATCCTCTTGCCCTATATGAAACAAGATGGAGTCCGGATGAGATAAGAGTGGCTCTATTAGATTCGTATCATAACTCAAAAAGATTGCCTCGGTCTTTATTATGGATGTTGCTTGAGTACTCAGAGGTGCTGTTGGAGATATCAAATTGCTTTCATCTTTGTCTTTTTGTTCCCCAATATTATTATTCAATGAGGAAATTAAATTTTGACCTTTCCATACAGGAACAAATCGAGACTTTGATGATTGCAATAATTCATTCAACGTTTTTTCTGCATTATTATTATCTGAATCCTTCCATAAGTTTGCATCAAGTGTCCGATTTAAATCAGGGCTGCAATAGTAAGCAGGCCAGGGTGTAGATGTTTCAATTTTCTCAGATGTTTGAGTTGGTTCAAATGTCGCACGCTTTGCCAGATAGTCTTCTTGATCATAACCAGCTGAATTCATATAAACCTTATGGAATTGGGATAATGATGATGTTGGAGTTCTCATTTTCTTTGATTGGAAAGTAAAAATAAAGGCATTAGTGGTTATTGTGCTCTTCTGATACAATATTGCAAGTATCATATTCGGCACTAAACCAACTACAAAACGGTTTATGTTTCCAGCTCTCATTGAAAGTTATTCTATAGAAAGGTTCAATTAATTTTGAAAATCGGAGAGATGCTTGTCTTTTGATAAACGCAGTAAAGTTGTGTTGTTATATGATTTGTGGCAATATTCGTTTTTGTAATGAACTGCATCAGCAACCGGCAAATAGTTTTGAATTTGTCTAAAATTACGTGCGTGCGTCAGCAATTTTTATCAAAAGGAACTTTATAGGGGTACACGTTTTCAAAGGTACAGTACTCCACTCTTAGTTACTTAATAATGGTATCTTTTTGCGTCAAAATATTCGACCAAAATAAATTTGAGCATCTGCTGCTTGAAGTAGTTAATTTCCGTTAATTGTTGTCTGTGATGTCACTTAGCATCAAAATGACTTAATAATTAAAGATAAGAATTGTAAATGTTATTCTTGTGTTCCAAAAAGAAGAAAACTGCAGTAAACCTGAAGAGATTATTAGATCAAGTTGCGAAGAGCAACCTGAGCCACAGAGCATCTTGCAAAGTATAGAGTAGGTTGGGTTTATGCCTCGTGGGTTGAAAGATGATTGCTGATGAAAACAGATCCCATGCAGTCAACATCTCATCAACTGCATCTTCCAGTTCCACTGCTGTTCATCATAAACTTGAAACCTATGAAGAAATGCAAGCGAAAATCTCAACTATACATCATCCCGATAAAATTCGATATAATCCAAACTTAAGTTATAGAAATCAGCCCTATCGCTATCTTCATCATCAAAGTGGTATTTCTGGATATTTTCATTTACAATTAGTGGAAGCTCGTGATCTTCGACGACATGGGTGGAGTGTTTTAGGATTGGGCCCAATGAAAAGTTTAGGTTTGAGCAAAGCTGTTGGTGACGTAAGTAGTTATGCCAAATTTTGGCTAGAGTTTGTTGTAAAGGACCACTATCAGGATTATTATGGGAATCAACCAATGAAAGCATCAAAGTTTTATAATTATCCTTCCTTTAATCAACGTAAGAATGCACCGTCTCAAAAGTCTAAAACAGTACGAAGCAGTGTTATATCTAAAAACAACTCGCCAATATGGAACCCCTACGATCCAAAAACGGAATCGAAATTTCAAATACCAGTATCGAAACATGATTTGATACAAGAAGATGGGATGTCCATTTATTTGCATGTGTGTGTGGAAGAAGATCGCACTGCCGTGGAACAAATATTACCATTGGGTGTTGGTGGGACCGGTGAAGGAGCAGTTTTGGGAGAGGGTTTAATCGATTTGAGTTCATTTTTATTGGGAAAACAAGAGGAAAATTTTAACAGTGTAGAGAATGATGCTGATGGAATCAAAGGTCTGAGTAAGAACAATACTTTACGAGGGGCTTTAGATGTTTGGGTTGATCTTCACCCTCCAAATGATTATACTACTAATCAAACAGGCGAGAAAGCATCAAATAATAACAGCGATTTTTTGAAGGGATCTATCTCTAAAAAGATACAAGAAGATCAAAAATCACAGAAAGTATATTTAAATTCCAAGTATCCTTCCAAACCCTCCCACACCAAACAAGAATTCAATGGTAATAACGACGATTCTGATTCAGACTTGGAAAATACCAGTGAATGTGGTCGAATTAGGATTATCTTATCTTATCATCCTAATGGAATGAATCCTCAAATAAATGATATATGTTGCTTGGAATCTTTTGCTCGTATATCGTTATCCAAAAGCATGTGTCCTCCCATTCTTCCACCGTTGTCACCATTTCGTATTTGCAATATTAAATATCCGTACTACTGGATTGAATACGAAATGGAATCCTCCTCTGCAGAATATGATGACATATACGAAGGTGGTCATCCACAATCACTACACTCATCAACGAAAGAGCCAATACCCAAAATGGGTAAACTAAGAATTCACCGAAACACTTTTTTTGTGATAGAGCGCCATTCTCTCACAGATCATGCCCTGCATCATCTTCTCTTTCAACCGTTCGACGCTATTCAGTCTCATCCACTCTCAAAACAAACCATGACACAAGTTTCTCCCTATATAGATATGGGAATGGAAATGGCTTCTCCGATCATTGCTAGTTCTGGCTTATTATTTGGTGTTTGTAAGGCCAGTGCCGGTGCTGGCATGGCAGGTGTTTCCACGGCCATGAAAGTAGCAGTTAATACCATGAAAGAAGACATTGATAAGAGGGGTTACAATGCAAAACGGCAGAGTGGATGAAATTAGCCAATCGTGTTATTTTTAATTTTTAATTGCAAATATACTAATGAAATTGATATTGTCGTAAAAAATCCAGATTTGGCAAGTCATTTATTTATGTGGTGTATTCACTGGTTTGATGCCACTCATAAATTACTCATGTACAGCGTTTTAGGTTTTCTCATTTCTTTTGTATATTAGTTTCTAAATCAGTTCCCCACTTCAAAAAAGACTGGAGAAATTCAGGCAACTCATCCATCTCCAAATCATCGATACTATCAAATAATCTACACCATAATCGAGGTTTGGTAAATAATTCTTGCCATGCTAAAGTTTCAACACTAATGAAAGGGAAAAAATCCACAACTGGATCCTTAGGAAGAGTATCTTCTGAGAATCCACGTTGGCGATAGTAATAATTAGACAAAAAATGAACTTGTCTTAATCCAACCATTAGATTCAATGGAAAGAAAATAGGCCAACACCACCAAACAGTTAGTGGAGGTGTTTTCTCTGGGTATTCTTGTTTGTATAATTCATTCACCCGGTCGTACAATAAAAATTGCGTATAATAGATGAATACAATCCCAATTGTGCTCCAATTCATACCCCCAGGAATGTGAAGTAATTCCGCAATTGGTCCCAAAAGAAGTCCGTAGGTAAAGGGACCTAAGGTTCCGAATCCACCAAATCCACGAGGGACGCTATTGTCAGAAGTCATTTCCATTGCATATAATTCTTCCTCAATACAAAATTTGTAATATCCGTACCATACTAAACCAGTGGGGATACTAGCAAGTACTACAACCCAAAGGGGTCTCGGCAGTCCAGGTAAACAAGGAGGACTTGTAATAGTTGTTACAAGGTCTGGAAGGTCTACATCTTTATCAGTTGTAGTCGCTGCTATTGTTGTGCTCTGAAGTTGGACTTTTTCCAAAATTGTGTCTGGAACAGGATCTTGAAAGAATTCGTTGAGAGTGATTGTGAGTGGTTTCTTGGAGCTCCCCATATGAAGAATAGTAATAGGACCTTGGACAGGGTTAATTGAGGATGGTGAAGAGATCTTCTTCAGGAAGGTATTCCTTTTGCTAGTGATCACAGCAGTGAAAGCATTTGTGCCTTGAATTTCTTGTGAGAAAAGCCACATGAGAGATATCCAAGGAATGAAATTTACGACGAGATTCGAATTCATTGTTGGTTTATATATCAGGAAGGTTTGATTCTTTCGAGCAGGCAACTTTTGTGTTTCTTGTTAAGATAAGTAGGATAATCAACTTATCTGAGTTAAAAAACCACAAATGTCTTAATTGAAATGTAAATCTTTTCAGGTTTTCATAATAATAATAATAAATGTTAATCAATCGAGTCAAGAAGGATGTCAACATCTTCTTAGATATATGTGTTGATTTCGAACGTCACTTAAAGATTTTTTTTGGAAAATCAGAAGTAGAGCTCACGTAGATTAACAAAACAGGATCCGTAATTCCTTAAGTAGCAAATTACATGCTGAGTGTCCTGATGGATTCGCCGATGTAGAATTTTAAAAAACATACTCTTCCTGGTCACATAGAAAAGAAGAGCCGTTGGAAAATCTATAATGGAAATTTGGTTCTTGTTTGATCATAGATTTATTGTATGTGGTCAGAGTTGTTTAGCGACATGGCATTGGCGTTTAGAAAAATAGCTTCTCCTCTAGAACAACCACTGCCTTTCATAATCGAGGTATTTCGAAAGAAACAATCATCTGTGGAAGACATCAGAGACTGGTTTGAGAAATCGAAGAGGTACACTTCAAAATGATTTCTTTTGAGTTTTCTACAATTTCGCTCATAACATCAACATCATGGTATTGGACTCTCTTTCAAGTGTTGCTTTTCGTCGAAGTAATCTTTGCCATAATATATCACTGCATCATCTATCCCTATGGCAATCGACGTACTAAAGCTCCAAAGTTCCGTGATCATGGAAAATACCGCCATATGCTTATGATCCAAGTAATGAACAGAATGAGGCGGACCTGGTGTCAGAATGGAGAATCCTTCGAACCTATTTTTAAGAAATTTATGAGAACTTATTTTTTACGAGATCCTTCGTACACAAACCAAGAAAAAAAGGATGAAAAGGAGGAAAATTCGTTGTTGCAAGGTGATATTGATGACTTTATGGCATGGGGTTTCTTTTTTAAACGAATCCATGAATTGGTGGACTGGGAAAGGGAAGAAATGAAAGTTATGTATGATATAATGGCAAAAGATTATGGTGTTTCATTTAAGCCAGGTAAAACCCCTGGAATAAAAGCGTGCTTGATGAATGTTGATGAGGTCAATGCTTTGTGGAGACCGCTCTTGGTTTATGTCATGTTTTTTTTTGTGAATTCTAGTGGACGGTTATGGATGCGTTACTGCGGTTTTCAATTTTTCTTGACCAAGAATGGTTTAGGTTACTGGTACCGTCCTGAACGATCTAGAAACAATGAAGATAAGAGCTTTGATTCTTCTAAGCAACTACCTTTATTATTCTTTCATGGAATATCTCCAGGTGGATTGACAATTTATCTTCCAATGCTACTATATGGAATGTCTTCTTCTGGTCGAGCAGCTTTTTATTTTGAAAATCCACCCATCACATGTGCTCTTTCATTTAAAGCATTGACAGAGGAAGAAACTTGCAATGGAGTCCTAGAAGCTCTTAACACACATTTGCACAAAGACAAAAAGGTCATTATTGCTGGACATTCTTTCGGATCTTGCCAAATTAGCTGGTTATTGCACTCACCCGTATCTCAACGGATTCATCAATTGCTTTTATTAGATCCAGTTTCCATCTTATTATGTTACCCTGACACTATGCAAAACTTTTTGTACAAGTTTTTATTGGAAAATCCGATTACCATGAATTTTCAAGATCAATGTGTTAGATACATGGTATCAACAGAAATAGGTGTAGAACATTATTTGCGACGTCGAGTAGCTTGGTACAACAGTGAATTATTTTTTGAGACAGTTCCAGACTCGATACAAGTGACGGTTTGTCTGTCTGGGAAGGATAATATAGTCAATGCATCTAGTGTGAAAAAAGAAGTTGTTTTGACAAATGAAATTAGACTTAAATCTCTGAGACAAAATTGTGGTAATATTGAGAACGGTAAGGTCAAAACGAGGCAAGTTGAATTGATTTATTGGCCAGAAGATGGGCATGGACAGTGTTTGTTCATGCGCAGGAGTTGGAATGACCTAGAAAAGTCCATTACAAGACAAGATCATGTTTACTCAAAATCGCTGAAACTAAGTTGAAATGCTTTGTTCGTTGAGAAACGACTGGAATGACAAGTTGACTCAGAGACACAAAACTAAATGTCCTCAGATTATTTTCAGTATGGTGGTATTTATATGCGAATAAAATTGAAGTTTTTTTTTCTTTTTAAACTTTGTGGTAACGCTTTTGCATGTGTTGATGTCGCTGCTGTAGCTATATGCTGATGTATTGTATACACATAATCAATGTTATTGATGAATTCTTGAGATCTGTTCAAGAGAAACTCTCAATTTTTTAGAATTAGGTTCAAATTTATGGAACTTTTTTAAGTCTATATTGCTTTTCTTTCCTCATTTTAGGGTGGTGATGACAAAAGAACTCATAAAAGATATTTGACGTAATTGCAGTAATTTGAACAGCACTTCGTGCGTATAGAATATGTACTTATCAATAACTCTGTGCATTGCATCCCATTTTTCCGATATCTTTGAATTATTGATTTATCCACAAGTGTGAATGCTTTTAGTGTCTATGGGTGTCAATCGAATAGTTTTCTCGTCACCCTGTTTCATTTCGAGACATTGTTTTACTGGATGAGTGTGTTGTACTTGGAAAAATTGTAAAAATTATGATCACATGCTCTTAAAATACATTAATCAGCTGGTTCATAAATTTATAAGTTATTTTATTTTCTATCTCTAGAGATAAGTTATCATTTTGAGGGTTCTTAAACGATTGGATGATAGTGCATAACGTCATGCACCAAATTATCATTATTCTTACAGTCTGTACAAAGATTTCTTTATACCACGATTCTATGTTTTTAATTAATGAATTGGGGTCCGTAATTGGGGTCCTAATACAGATGTCAAGCTCCTTCTTTCAAATACATGGAGTAGATTGATTTCTTCTTTCCTCGAGTTAATTTAGTGCGTGCTTTTCGATACTCTCTAGAGAGTACAAAAAATCCCAAGTACCGTACCGTGGGTATAGTACTCCAAAATGAAAAAAAATTAAAAGGTGGATCTTCTATTTTACACCCCCTTGCGTTCAAAGTACTTTGCTTTCACCAATTCACAATTACGTACTACCGTACGTCAAATATGAAATACTTTTATTTTCAGCTTACGCATGCAATACTATTTACATATTTATTTAGTAAACCCCAAAACGAAACCAACACTTAGGTGAAACGTTGCTTGTCACTTCATGTTCTTTCATCTGAAATCGAAAGGAGAAGAAACTTTGTCACCTACAGGCAGTATTGAGATGGAAGACAGAAACCTTCTCTATTCCGGTAAAATAGATTTTAATTATGATTCTTGTGACGTTAAATAATGCTGATGTTAGGTAAATGAACAAGGACCTACGTAGAGAAATAACTCTGAATTTTGGATCCGAATGAGTGATATTTTCTACGCGACCACATTCATCGGACTAATTCAAAATGATGTTATTAATCAACACATTCACCGTTCACAGAATTACCATAGGCTTTTCTTTTCTTGAGATACCTTACCTTCTGTTTACGATTCATTCGAGCAATTCACGCACAAAAAAATTTGCATACGATTCTGGTGTATGATATATTTTTAGTTATCATTTGACCAAAGGTAGTTACAAAAATATCATTCTGTAGAAAAACAATTTATATTGACGTCTTTCATCTATCCTTTCCATCACTTGATGTCGTTCTGGCTGACGTACAAATATAACGTATGAATGTTTCCAGGTAGTTCAGTACACCCTCTAGAGATATAGTACTTTGTAAAATTGTTGATGTATGATGTGTCACATCAAGTATTTCTTAGTTATGTAATGAAAAAACGTTCTAAAATGCTAGTCATACATCACATTCTTGATATAAATTTAACAGTCTAAATATTGCCAAGACAGATTTTCATCTGCTACATGATAATGACCCAATCTTACTTGTCAAAGATGCAAACAAATGAAAGAATATGCTCAGTTCCTTTCTCGATACCTTCAACTGATAAACGTATCATTGATGAAGACGATGAAGACATAGCTGCAAATAAGATCTTTTATGAAAGAGCGACCTTTGCAATGTACAATCGAATTGTAAAAGCTCGAACTATACGAAGAGAGCGAAAAGATTACTTATGGGTAACCAATTACTTTTCCCCAAGTGATGTTCATTCTTTCATGCATTTCGATTGTCCAAGCAACTTAAATCTAGAATCCAATCCAAATCTTCTACATCAACAAAATATACCTGTAGGTGAACAAGAAGATGATTGTGGAGATGAGAGTCTGCAGTTTATCATAGAAATATAGCCAAGGGCCGAATAGTTTGTGCTTTAATCCAAATCTGCCACTTATTCACAAAAATCTAACCGAAGAGAAGCAAAACTTTTCAACTTTCAAGAGGGTATTTGTTCTTATTATGTTGAGTAATGAACACGTTGTACAGATTGACTACAACCTGTTTTTCTTTTCATTTTTTCATGTGGTAGAAAACTAACACAATTGAGAACCACCGAATATTGTCAACGAAAATACAGCCCTTTTTGATAACCTAGTACACTTTTTTTGCGTTTGAATGGATCATTCAATCTTGTTCATTGTTCGAAAAAGTCAAGATTACACACATAAATTATTTTTGGAATCATAGCTTTCACTATCTTCAAGTAGATAAAAATTAGATTACGATTGGAATGGACTGGTTTAGAGGCAAAAAATTTTGCTGAGCTAGGTGATCAATATATCTTTTTTGAACTTAATATTTCATAACATGTGTACATCAAAAGACTAGCGTATCGTAAGGGTGAGAGCGAAATAAACGTTATGATGTTATTATTCTTTCGCTTCTATAATTTGTACTGTGTTTGATATTTGACATACAGTCACCCAGTGAAGTTTGAATGACCAGAAAATATGAGAAAAACAAACCAGCAATTGCAACGCATAGTGATGCGTGACGCGAGTGGGTTCATAACCCAATGATAAATAAGATAAAATAAGAGCTCAGTTACCCTGTCCAATCCACCTTTACATGGCTCCCAAGACTCAACCCATATCCTGTGTGAAAGTCCGTCATTATCATGTCTTATCAAGTCAACTTTAGTAACAATCGTTACAATCACTCCTCTTCATCGTATAAACCGTCCTTCCAGGAACGCAAATGCGGTACAGAGAAATTTATGCTTTTAAAAGCGCCAAGCGTCGAATCTGCTGTACTTTGGAAAAGGCAGGCATTTCAAGCCGCAATCGAACGCTTAAGGCCAAAATTGAAAGACTGCAGTGCTGATGCGTTAATTGCTGTATTTGCAGAGCACTTTCCGCTCTCCACGCATGCTGCAGAGCAAGAAGCGCGCCGAGCCGTGCAAGCCTTTCAGAACGAGTTCGGGAACATCGAAAATCTGGAACCCACGGGATTCGTGGATATACGTGGCGACAACCAGACTAGGAACATGTACAAGGCAATTCGACCTCCCAACGTGTGTCACCTAGGCGTACAAGCAGTAATCAGAATGGAAAACATAAGTGAGGCATTTGCAGCAGATGACTCTTATGTACTAGATTACTATTTGCGCCTACCGCAATCTTTCACTCCTTCCCGGCTACTGAAAAGAAAACCGAATAAGGATATTGCGAGCTTTCCAGGAACAGATCTCGATTCTGCGATGACTCTAGACAACAGTATATTTACTCCTACTAGTAAGGTAGCGAAGAAACCACGTCTATTCCAGAGTGTCACGGATCCCAGCCTTAGGGACGCAATTCAACCTACAAATGAAGTGCATGAATCTATCCTAAACGAGGGCTCAGCGACGCAGGTAAATGACGAGCACGATAGTGTACTCGAAAATGTCGGCGCCGAAGTGGATAATGGAGATGAAAATACCAACTCCAGTTTCGACTATGCAAAGCAGTTTCAGTTAGCTCCAAAAACAGCAAACCTGATCCTTCAGCATAAAGCTTCAACGAACTACGGAGAGGGTACCGTGCATACATATCACGACTCACTCAGCGTTTTAGATGATCAAACCATCTTCTCCACCGTCATGCCGCATTGGATGGACATGTACGAGCTCATTACTGGAGCAAACGGCAAACCATCAGAAAAGGAGTCTTCCAAACTTCAAGCGAAATTGAAAAAAGTACATGATACAATCCAATTTCGTGTATTTCAGTACCAATTTCGCCGAGCTTATGTCGGCACTGAAGAAGCGGACGACGTCTCTGAGAAGATAGCAACCGCACACTGCCAGAAGCAGCTTCAAAGGATTAAGATGGTATATATGGATCCGCATACCAAATCCGTAATAGAGACCACCCCAGATACAGTCTTCAAGAAAATGATGAATTTCGTTTCGTTACTACCATCGCAAGCAAGAAACTGGGGATTCTGTCTACCTTGGCTATTCTTCCAAAGTCTGCCAACCGACCTGCGGAATGAGATAACGGAAAAAGATACTTATTCACTTCCTGCTCCAGAATCTCTCCCAACTAAAAGTCTACAAATATCTAGTATGACCGAGGTACGAGATGTAGCAAAGCGAGTATATGAAAAAACACTCGAGCTCCGCAGGACAGTGGAAAGATATACATCAGCCATGGCATCAACGAGTAGTTCCGGGGGAAGACGCACGGTTTGCCATTACGCTGTAGACGACGACATCGGCCAGTACAACGATCTCATATTCGATGACGATGCCAGGAATTCTCCACACGAACGTCACCACCAGGATCTGCAGGTCCTACAATACTCGCAAGTGTCCCGTGCAGAACAAACGTTCTGCATGGAATATGACAAACGCAAGGAGTTGGAAGGATGCCCATCTGAATTTCAAATGCGGTATCATACGGAGGACGGTGTCAATTATCCCATGCATCCATCGGGCAATAACGGACATTCAACATACCCAGTTGGATTTTTCGGATGCTTCGCATGTGGTGCAACTAGTCACAAGTATAGAGACTGTAGAGAGAGAAATTCTCAGGAGGGACGCCAACGCTTCACATTCAACCTGCATTGCCATAAACCGTCCCTTTTCTTCAAACGCAGATCTATGGAGACGTCACAATTCTCTGGAAGAAGTACCTCCTTTGATCCGGGCCACTCTGATAGGAGCAACTCCGACTATCGCAACTCGCGAACGAACGATCGCAGCCCCGCACCATCCAGGTATACTAGACCAGGCGACCGAGGCTCGAACGAAATCAACAGACCAGCGTGGATGAACAGGACGTCAGGCAATACATACAAACGAACCGGAGATAACTCCAAATCTGCGTTTGTCGTAAACCTCCGCTCCTACAATGTATCTGAATCCAAACTTAGACGCATGCCGATAGACAGCATCAATGAGCTGCCCCACTTGAACTTTCCAATAGGACCCAAGGAAGATGAAGTAACAATTTCCTCCCTCTTCGATACCGGTGCAGCCCTAAACACAGGGTTCTTATCGTATCATAAGTTCATTATGCGCACACGGCCTGAGCTAGTAGCAGAATACGAGGAGTTCGACGGAGACAACCCATTCGACACAATCAAGCTAGGCGGGGCAATAACAGATCCAGCAGCATATAACGTAGATAATCATGGACTACTCAAAGCTGTTATCCGGTATCATACACCCTTCCGAATCGGGATGTGTCATAAACCACTGCTACTTAGCTTTGCACTTGGTGAAGACATAACGGTGAACTCTATTATAGGTCTCCCATTCATCAACTCACTTGAATTGGCATATCACCACCGACCAACAGTCCATGTCAGCTCCGATGTGCTTGAACGCACATTCAGCGTTGCATTCAAAGAAACGATGAAAACTGTTAAGGCACAAACCGATGATACTTCCACTGGACCACCCCGCAAACAAGTTCGAATCGCTACCGCAGAGACTAGAATCACAGGAGACTCCGAACCTTTCTTGCCCGCAACGATGCATGGTACCTTCATCCAGAAGTTGGCAGAAGACCCATCCATCCCAATTAACTCTACAGAGCATTCGCTCCAACAGGTTCGCTTAAGTGATAGCCCACCTAGGACGATGGAATGACTAAAAAGACGTCTTCAGGCTCAACATCAAATCGAGAAAGCACCTCACTTAGAACTACAGCAACATGATACATTCGACGGTAATGACATTATGCATATGACGACTAAAACTAAAAAGTCAGTTAACGTAATTGAAATCCCTCGCAAAGTTTGTTTGCCAAAAATTAAAAGTCAGTTCAAACCAGATGCAGAACTCACGGATGTTGACGAAGACAATTTTATCTTTCGCCAATATGGGAATGCTGTATTTAGAGCAACACCTTGGACACCAGGTGAACGAACAGACGTTATTATGTTCGATTCCGCTAGATTCGATAAGGAATTTCAGAAGGTGAGCATAGGTTCAACGGTAGATACAGATACGGCTGCAAAGATACGAACCATAGTGAAGAACTTCTGGGACATATTCGTAGCAGAAGGGATACGTCGGCCAATGTTAGGATTTGAGTTCTCAATCGATACTGGCTCGCATACACCTGTATGCTGCCGGAAACCGCACTACGGCACACACGAGAGCAAAGTCATCATGGACACTGTGCGTACATTAAGAGCCAATGATTTTATAGAGGAATGCATGACTGGAGGCTGGGGGTCGCCTATCGTATTAGCGCCAAAGCCCCACCAAGAAAATGTTAAGGAAATAGAAGATCTGATATGGAGGATGTGCGTATCGTATCGGAGCCTTAATAAAGTGACGAATCCATTTGAATTTCCCATCGGACGTTGCGACGCTGCTATAGAGGATGTCGGGGATGGCAGCGGCAAAATATACTTCATCAGCTTAGACGCAGCTCAGGGGTACCACCAGATCAAAGTACGCCACGCCGATAAACATAAGCTTGCCTTCTTCGCACCTGACAACAAAAAGTACACCTACAAAGTCATGCCCTTCGGACCACGAAACGCCCCAACCTACTACATTGCGATCACGCGGATCATCCAAGATGAAGCAACTAAGTTATTTCGATATATCTCCACGCAGCAGAAGGTTGATCTCCACCCAGATACCTCTATGCAACCAGAGTCGGCAATCGAGAACCTACCCCGCACAGACAGCTATAGTGACTCGTGCCTACGTATGATGCTTCCCAATTTAGCTCTAGATCCCGAGTACACTACTAGTGTGTCTACAGAGAACCCAATTAATGACCCTAATGTACACGTAGTCCCAACGGAAGGAGGTGAATGCACCGTGAGACAACGAATGGCTTCCTCAGATCAAACCCACACTACTGGTTCCGCAGTAATCATTGATGACCTCTTACTTCGGTCTACGAGTAAGAGCCTGCTGCTCCTACTATTGGAATGTTTTTGCAGGGTATATTTGAAATACAGAGTGACATTGAAAATTTCAAAATGCGACTTCATGCAAGAGAAGTTCGAATTTGTTGGACACGACGTCTTATCAGAAGGTCTAGTCTTTCTATCATAGTAGTCTGGTAAAAAAGAACGGCTGTGGACCCCCCAGATTATCCTTCGACGAGTATGATGCCAGTTCCTGGTAGTAGACAAAAAATAATTTTTCTATTA
>Ga0209092_10001399_pt1 | contig 23567 bp, 14 predicted proteins | sample FraStrMetagenome_FD_187446 | JGI IMG/M metagenome (GOLD analysis project Ga0209092, IMG submission 187446) | Marine eukaryotic phytoplankton communities from Arctic Ocean - Fram Strait ARC3M Metagenome (SPAdes) (version 2) | ecosystem: Environmental > Aquatic > Marine > Oceanic | place: Fram... | reverse complement strand
CTGTGTTAGTTACAAGTTACAAGTTACAAGTTACAAGTTACGAGTTTCATTGTGTCTGCTCTGTCAAACGCACAGATCCTTATTTCAAGCTACCAATTCATGTCCATATCTATATGTCCATATCCATATCCATAATATCCGGATAATGACGATTCGTTTGATGATAGCATTGAGAAACCCTGAGAAGAGATCGATGATTCGAGCAGGAAACCGAGGTCTTCAACGACTTCGGAATATATCGTCCTCTAATTACAGTCAGTGCATGAGCCGTCATCACAGTAATAACAATGCTGCTACTGTTAATTATGGATGTGTATACGATAATGTGAATGCAGTTACAGGTGTACGTCAGTTCTCCTCGGGTCGTGACAATGATGATGATGATAATGTTGGTGGTAAGGAAGGAGGAAACGGTGGTGGTGCCAGTAATAATCAAACCATTTCGAATTTCTTAGCATCTCGCCAAAAATTCCTTCGTGAACGTGAGAAGGAGCATCATTTACAGAGCCATGCTAAAGGGCCGGGAGGAAAGTCGGGTCAACAAACGAACAAAGGTGGTGGTGATGATGGGATGAAGAAAAGTAAGGATCATCAGCTTGGTGGAGGAGGATTTCGTCCTCGTCCTGGGCACAAATCTCATTTCCGGAAGGGAAAGACTATTCATAAGCATGCACGTGTACGAGGGGGAGACACTGATGTTGTAACGTCTATTCCTACGCGAAAGGGTGGAAGAGGAAGGGTTGGTCGTCATAAAAAGACGCGAATGCAAACGTTTGATGATGGACTGTTGACTACGTTTGATTCCGATGGACGAACGGAAGATCGTAATGAGTTGGAAGCATTGTATCGGGACCATTTGGAGCAAGACGAGATGGATGCCTGGTTGATGCAAAATGAAAAAGAACAACGGTTTATTCATGAAAATAAAAACAACATCGCACCATTGGTTTTTGATGGCCCGACGAGTTTTGTAGGGTTCTTGATTGCAAACATCACACACCCGACCAAATACGCTGAAGTATCTAACGAAGGGTGGCATCCTCATGATGAAAGTAGACGAGAGCCTTTTCCCATCACCTTATCTTCTGGACGTCCACGAAAGAATCCCTCAAAAGAATTTCTTGATCAACACAATGCCGTAATTTATGTTGAGAAGTTGGACTTTCCACCCGGAGAAGACACTGCCATTATTATCGAGGCGCTCACGAAGAGGTTTGGTACCGATCCCTCTTCGATTTCGTTATCAGGCAAGAATTCTGCATTTGTTGGATTCGATTCTGAAAAGAAACGCATTGCAGCCATTCGAAAAAATCACAAAAAGTTGCAGGGTGTGGCAATCAAACTCGACGTATTCGAAGCTGTCAAGTCCAAAGATACAAAAGCGAAGGAATTTTCCGCACGAAAAGATTGTTCTTACTTGAAAATTACTAACTTACCTTGCAAGTATTCAGATGATATGCTAAAAGAAAAGATCTTGTGCGCCTTTGAGAATGATCTTGATGTAGACAATGATGGTGTCCTTGTTGTTTCGCCCTCGACAGCTCTAGTCCGTCTAAATGAAAAAGACTTAGCTTCAAAACTAATAAGTTCCCCGCCTAAGCTCCAAAGAGTTGTTGACGAATTACATAAAGAAAAATCTTTGCACATCCACAAGTGCTATCGTGAAATGAAGCAATTTTTCGGAGGTATTACAGGGGAAATATTACAGTACAAACCAGGTTTGTCATGAATCATTTGTTTCGTTTGTATTGTATTTTCCAAATTATTTATTTATATTGAAACCTGTTTTGGTCTGCAATTAACATCAGGAAAACGATATTTATTAGAAGGAGAGGTACCAGCGGGAAAATTCTATATCTCTCATGCAGGTGTACTTTGTCTCGATCATGTACCATTTTGGTTTAGTAAGAAAGACATATCGCTCAAGTTTGATCAATATTGCAAGTACCCACGCGATGTTCTTGGATCGATACAAATTCACACATGTGCGAAGGGTCAACCTACGGGTAGGGTTTTCGTTGGTTTTGATACTCCAGAAGATTATGACATGGCGCTAACTGACTTATCAACTGGGGAAATGTTCCTTAAGAAAACCAAAGTTAAGGTGACTCCAATGACTGATAGAAGCGATGTCCCTCTCATAAAACGTGTAGGATTTAGGAAACACCGTTCTCTTGAAGAATTACATGCAGATTTGACTAACTGGGAACAACATGTTGATCCTGAGAAACTTGAAGTTATAGAGCAGATGTATGGGAGGGAAAGATTCGACCAAGTTTTCAGGCATGTTCGCATGAGTAACCCATCATACGGTGTATTGGATCAAGCAAGGGAGGGAGAGCGACTTCGAGAAGATACAGCCCCTGGATCCGCTATGAAAGAATTTGTTCAAACGTATGTAGATACAATGATCGAACTGTACACAACACCTGAAAACCCTGGCGAGCGCATAGCAGCTCTTCACATGGAAGGAGAAGAAATTGATTTAGAATACTTTGACGGTCCAAGGGAGTATGTTGATGTAAGCAAATTTGCAGTCTTAAATAAGAAAGAGTAAACTCATATGAAAAGATAAATAATTTCGTCACAATGCGATTTAGTATTTACATGTTTGTTCAAAGAATAAGCGACTTGAGACGAATGTCAGGAGATGATGCATGCATTATAACGATTTAGATTCAAACGTCTCAATGAAGAGATCTTCTCTTGTAAACGTGTCTGGGTTTGTGAATCATTGGGTACAAAAACGAATATCAACTGTTCGTTCGGTGTTTTCTGTCGACATGTCTATCAAATGAAAGTTAATAGTCTCCAAGCGAAAATTCTTCAAACGAATAGTTTGTGATCGATGGGCACATAGAGTTGACGCCTGAGTGATTCGACCGACATCCTACAAACTCCGTAAAGTAGAAAAAGATGCGCTGTAACATTTACTAGGCATTATGATGTGTTGCTCTATTGCACTTCGACCACTCCTGCCTTCTTCTTGCCTGCTCTTAATGTTACTTCGTTTTCTTTGCCAAAATCTGCCACTGTGAGTACCGCGTTCTCATCTGTTATCTTTTCGTCATTTAACTTTGCACCACCGCCTTGGATCAACCTTCGAACTTCTTTTTTACTATTAGCGAGATTAAGCTCTGTGAACAGGTCGAGAAATTTTACACCTTCGACAATGGATTCAGATGAAACAAAAATTCTTGGTAAAGATTCTGTTGACGTTCCTTTGCCTTTAAACATTGATTTCACAGTCTCTTTGATAGCAACAAGGCACTCACTTCCGTGCAATAATGTAGTCGCTTCATCAGCCAAAACGATTTTGGCCTTGTTGATTTCGGCGCCTTTAAGAGTTTCAAATTTCTCTATTTCGTCTAAAGGTAATTCTGTAAACAATTTGAGGAAGCGAATTACATCCTCATCAGCTGTATTCCTCCAAAATTGCCAATAATCATATTCAGACAATTTATCAGCGTTGAGCCATACAGCACCACCTTCTGTCTTCCCCATTTTTCTTCCATCAGACGTGGTTATAAGAGGTGCAGTAAGAGCAAAGACTCGCTCTCGATCGCACTTTCTCGCCAATTCTGTTCCACTAACCATATTTCCCCATTGGTCAGAACCTCCAAGTTGGAGTTTGACGCCGTATCGTCTATTCAACTCCAAGAAATCGTAAGCTTGTAAAATCATATAGTTAAACTCAAGGAAAGAAAATGGTGCTTCACGGGACATTCGCTGCTTAACACTTTCAAAGCTCATCATTCTGTTAATTGTAAATTGAGTGCCATATTCCCGGAGAAAATCAAGATATTTGATGCCGCTTAACCAATCATCGTTGTTGACCATAATTGCTTCTGATGGACCATCTCCAAACTTTAAAAATTTTTCGAAAACCTTGCTAATACCATCCGTGTTCTTCTTGATCAAATCATCATCGAGCAACTTTCGACTCTCATCTTTGCCTGTAGGATCACCAACTTTGCTAGTGCCACCACCAATCAACACAACCGGACGATGGCCTGCATTCTGCAAATGCCTCAAAATCATGATTTGAAGCAAAGATCCGACATGAAGACTATCTGCAGTAGCATCAAAACCTAGATATGCTGACGTAGGTTTACCGTCACTACTGGACATATAATCATCCAAATCTTTCAAGTTTGTGCACTGGAACAAGAACCCACGATCACGCATCGTTTGTAGAAAGGGATCTTTCACATTCTCCAAAACATCCGGATCGATCTGAGCAGAGGAAGTTGCATCCTCCTCTTCTTCACCTGAAGTTCCTTCGCTGAGAAATCTCCTTGTTGGAAAAGGAGAAGCTGAAGCAATGGATCGAGTATTAGTATTAGTCATAATTCGGATCATCGAATGAGGACGACTGCTACTGTGAACAAATGCTTTCGCAGAAGTTGCCATACAAGCAACGAGACTGATTACTGCCATCCCGTCAATTTTCATTGTAAAATATCTTAACGTTAATGTCTATAATGTGGAGAAATTTGAGGAGGAAGGTGAGAGAGAGAGAACATATAACAATAGCCTTTTGGTTGTTATTCCCCGTGAGAAAATTACAAAGGGTTCAAATGTTTCAAGATGATGATGAGCATCTCTCTTTTCTCTCTTATCTTTTTTTCTTTTCACTCATCATCGTCGTGTTGTGACGCGGTTTTCGACCGTGATGTGGATGTGACGTACATAGTACTTCTTCCACGTGTAAGATAGTGGCAAGTTTCGACCGTTCGGATGCTGTCATCAACCGAAATTTCATGCCACAACGATTTGCGGCTTCAAGATTCTTGACCTTGACCTTGACCATTGACCATGACATTTGAAAAAACATGAACCGGATGATGCAATGGAGTGATACTTACGAGTGTACCCATGATAAATTGTGATCGGACCCTTGTTGTATATTATTTGTAGGATAACACGAAATACAAGTCCGAATTACGAATCTCGCTCCTTTGATATTCTCTTAAATAGCAGACGTGTGAACGTGTGATAGTAGGAGAGATCCAGCCGGCGAACGAAACGTTTTTGAAACACTGTGTGAAGACGCAAGAAGCACAAACAGGCAGATTTTATATTAATAATATTAATATATTTATCATAATATAAAATATACACTGAGCTGAGGTGCGTTCATTTGATCTGCTAGCTGCTGGATCGTTTTCGCATTTCCAAAGCTTCTCTCTCAAGACTTTGCACACTGTCTTTGGATTATACACGTGTAGAGTGTAAGTCTCACACGTGTACAAGTGCTTATAATATTTCGTCATGGATTTGCTCTCAGAATATAAGAGTGACGACGAACATGATAATGGTACAGAGTTAGACGATGATTCTTCTTCAACAGCATCTCAGGTATCGCTAACTCCAACTCCTAACAAAAAGCTGAATACATGTACCAATTATTCATTCGTTCGTACCGTTCCTCATATGGATGGTAATTGGTCCGGGTTGGTGTCCATACGAGTTCCTGTAAAACTGGACGATGGATTGGAAGATATTATCCGTTTGTTTGAAAAAGTTTTTAATTGCGATTTTTACAGGCACGAATCGTATCACATAAGTTTAAGCAAGATGTTGTACTTGCAATATGTTGCGATAGACAGTTGGAAGGATGACTTGTATAAAGCAATCCAAAACGAAATGAAATTTTCAGTTGCAGTACACATATCTCCTTGTGCAGTAGAGATTCTAACAAACGACGAATTGAGTCGTAGCTTCCTTACTTTTCCAGTGGTCATGGGAGAGAAACATATAAAACAAGTGATTACAAAGGTTGACGGAATATCTTCAAAGTATCAACTTCCAATTTACTATGAAAATCCAAAAATTCATTTCAGCTTTGCATCTATAGGAAAAAATATATCGTTGCGAGATACCTCCCACCTAAGAAGGTGTCCTGAATTTGAAGATCTTATTGACGAGATATTTACTTTTTCGGTCCAGGCGATTGAATGCAAATTAGGAACAGTGCGAACATTTGAAATTCCGCTTCTATCAACTTAAATAATCAAGTTGCAACTCAGCAAATCATTACTCTTGGTTACTTTGTTATCTTTATAACGAATGATCAATTGCTACTTTTTTATTAAAGACAGAATGAATGATTATTTTTACCATTAGGTTTGAGTTATATGTATAAGCATTAAAAGCATTAAAATATCGTACAACCACTAACACAATACGGATTGTAGATAATAAATTAAGTTAGATTGTTATGGGACCAGCCCCATCTACAAAATGTTTCAAAGAACTCCGAACATTGGAAACTACTCTTTCACTTTCGCCTGAAACATGTACTTTCGCATTTATACCTAACTTATTCTCGAATTCCAATTTGACGGTACAAACAACTGGCAATGATAGGGACGATTTTTTCCCTTCAGCCGTAGACGCGTCACCAGGAAGGTCTCCATATACATAAAATATAGCAGAAAGTGGGGTCTCTCTTCTGACAGTATCGTTTTCACTCATACTTTCGCTAAAATCCAACTCCATCTTTACATTGTCAAACTGCTCATTTAAAAATGTATGAACTGATTCAAATCTATTGAGAATTATATCGTTGTCATCGCTCGGCCTGTTCCCATCATCACTTCGAGTCTTCTTATTTGGAAGATCTGAACCAATGCCATCCTCTTTCTTCACCTTTTTCTTACCGCAACAAGGACTTCCTGTCAAACGAATCGAAGCGGCACTACCCTGAGCATGCATTATTAAAGCAATAACTGCATCCGATAACATATCGCAGACTGGATTGGCATCCCATTCAACGATTGCTGTTCTTTCAACCTCGCCCAAAATTACCTTGACTTGTTCATCGTGAAGTCTAAACTCAGTTCGATTTCGATTGTCAGTTACTTCGTCAATGCCGTGAAACATTTCGCTTAAGAATAGTCGTAAAGTGTCAGGTTTGCCTACACAAGGAACATGCAGTCGCGAGCGTACAGAACCTACGCGCAGTTGTGAATATTTTGCTAACTCATTCTTCGAAACAATTTTGGAATGAAAGTTTTGAGTTAGCAGTATACCTTGAACATTGTCACCTTTCTGCGGCGGCATCAACATCCTGCTTGAAGAATTGCGCTGTTCAGCGAGAGAGCCGATGACTTTGGCTGACCGGCGTCGATCGAACAAAAGTTTAACAGATGTTGTATTCGGTGGCATACTGACAGTCGGTCTTTTATTTTCTGGTATCTGCTTATACTGAAGCATGAGCGCTGATTTGAGGCGGCCCATTTCTTCTTTCGCACCATGCACAAGCACAATGTGTCTAGGTTTGACCTGGTTGATAAAATTACGATTCTGCATAAAATCAACATGGGCGCTAAAGCTCACATAGTCGACGAGACAGTTTAGTGGCTGGCGCCGTCCTTCAAGTGAAACAACCTCTTTTGGTTGCAACATAATTTCCTTAGCCAGCGTATGATCGACGGCGTATCCCGCGATGAGTACCCCATTTTTCGAATCGGTGCACCAACGATCGAAGAGCTGACGGCTCACACCACTTTGAAGCATTCCTGGTGATGCGAACACAACAGCAGGGTTGCGGTCATCTAAGTTATTATTGTGATCTTTAAGGGATTTAATATGCTTGAAAGAGAATGGGTTGGACATATCCATTTGAGCACGAAGGCGGGCATTCATCATGTTCACGTATGTGCGATAAACGCGAAGAGCTTTATTTGCAAGATTAGAGGCGTACCAGATGGGAATGTTTTGCAAATGAGGATTCGTTTGCCAATACTCGTCCAAAATAAGAAGCAACTCCTGAGCTCTCCCGAGAGCAAAGACCGGTATGAGACAACGACCGCCGCGAGATACAACGCGTTCTATCGTAGACGTGAATCTCATTTCACGTTCCTGCCTACTAGCATGCACCTGAACTCCGTACGTGCTTTCGACAATAAGGACGTCTGTTCGAACGTCGATAGGAGGCAGTTCTGCCGCCATTAGATGTCGATCGTCTTCCATACTGTAATCTCCTGTATACAACACGGTATGTCCAGCAATTTCGATGAAGAACATGGCAGCACCCAGAACATGTCCAGCGTTCAGCGCATAAAACTTTACCACAGCATTTTGTTTCTGACTATCTCTATTTTTATTAGTAACGGCGACCTGCACCACTTGATGATAATCCACCAATTCAACCTTCTCGAGACATCGTTTAAGTTCGTCGGCTGTAAACAATACATCGTTCTCACTTGTATTACTTTTGTTGGCTGCAGCGTTGCGCGCAGCATTCATTTCCATAAGCCTCATATAGTCACCTAATAAAAGTCTCATTACAGCCTTGGTAGGGTGTGTCATAAAGATCCTACCCTTAAATCCGGTTCGTTCTGTAAAGTATGGCAAGGAGGCGGCATGGTCCAAGTGAAAATGTGTCACGAGTATCAAATCCACCTCGGACGGCTCCAACTGATCAAAATACGGCAACCCGTTCAAACCTTCGTATCCCGGATGTATACCGCAATCCAGCAGGATATTTAATCCTCGAAATTCCAATAAGTGACAGCTCCGTCCAACCTCTTGTCCGGAGCCCAGTGGAGTAATCTTCATTACATCGGAGGACGATAGCTCCTGTTGCTGCTGCTGTGATGACATGATGGCGGCGTAGTTTCTGTTATGTTTAGTAATTAAGGTATATGTTTCATTTATTATGTTCCGTCAGTGGCAAAGGAATGAATTAATTGTCAATTGTCAGTTGTCAATTGTCGGCCATTGTTTGGATCGTCGCTCTTTGAAGTCTCAAGAGAGGCCGAGGGTGAAGTAGATACATTTAGATCTTAACGACATCTGGCTAAATTGTTCTCCAAACTGCAGTCCCAAAGTTCGTAGTGTCAAAATGAAACTTCGCTTCATCAACAATCGTCATTCGCTATCTCACTGAGTGATGGGCCAGAACCCAGAACAGCCGCACATCTTTGCGTACGAAGTTTGCCACACAGTGCCCAATACCCCGACTTTTGAATTCTTTTGCAGAGAGTTTATATTAAAGTCTCGTTGCATCCGCATACAAACACTCTCCACATATATACATACAACAGTTTGAAAGGAAAGAAATGAAGATTAGCACTACCTCCATCACATTCTTAGCCGTTGTCGGATCGGCTGTTGCTTTCAATGGAAGTCCGGTATTTCACCGTTCCCCACAGCGTTCTTCGGTACGTGTTTCGTTGCTGAGAAAATTTGACTGGCTCCTTGACTAGTCTGCATACGTTACTTCTACAGGGTGTCGAGGTTCCGATGAATTTTTGCATTTTACACCCGTTACTTCTAAACACATTACTAGAACAATTGCAACTCATGTAATGTATCATGTTTCTTTCAATAACAGGCGCTGCACATGGGTGGGGCTCGAGGTGAAGCAACTACACCTACAGGAAAAGCTAAAACAGTTGAGGTCGTTAGTGAGCTTCTTGAAAAGTCAGAGATGATCTTCACAATGCCCGCTTCGGGGCTTACTGTCTCAGAAGTCACTGCTCTTCGTCGTTCTCTTCCTGAGGGTACTACTGCGAAGGTTGTTAAGAACACACTTATGGCGCGGGCAATCGACGACAACGAAGGCTTCGAAGGGCTTCAGGGATCTGCTTTGATGAAGGGGGCAAATATGTGGTTTTTTGTTGAGGATGATATTAGTGGAAGTTTGAAGACTGTTAAGTCGTTTATTAAGGAGAATGGTAAGATTGAGTCGCATTTGGTGGAAGGAGGAGTTATTGATGGGGATGTAATCGATGCTGCAGGTGTTAAAGCAGTTGAGAACTTGCCAAGTAAGATCGAACTTATTGCTAGAATTGCAGGTGGCATTAAAGCTGTACCTACGAAGTTGGCACGAGTTACGAAGGCACCTAACTCGAAGCTTGCCCGCGCCATCAAGCTTGCAACTGATAAGAATAACGGTGTTGAGGAGTAAATTTTGAAGGCTAAAAAATAAAAACTGTTGTAATTTGAGAGCTTTCGATTCGTCTAAATTTGTGTTTTTTACTGAAAAGGGCTGCGGATTCGACATGTCAAGATGTTACCTTACTTCGAATATGAACTACTTAACTTTTCTTTATGTATGATATCGGTTGTACAGGACCCGTCTTGCATCTTGAGAAAAATTACCGTGTTACTTCACTCTATTAGGCTTACTTAAAAGAAAACATCTTCTTACTTGACAGCATAAATCCCTCCGGAACGTATTCGGAATTCGAAAGTAGTGTCATCAGACAATTCGGGTGAAAAAATTACGTGAATATGCCTGCGAAACTTGGTCTGAGGATTTCCTCTGTTACTTTCTTTCATCTTATTAGCAGCAGTCCTATTCGATTCTTGTAAACGGAAAGCAGACATAGAATCGAAGGATCCTCGTGACGAATTGCTACTATGACTGTGAAGGCTATGAGATGATTGCGGTCCAAGATTTTGCGATGGCAATGAAGACGATGATGAGTCATTCTCGCTGCTAGACTTCATAAGCTCTTCCTTCCGTGTCAACATGAACCGCGCATTCACACAACAGCTCCATGAAAGCCCTAGTGCTGCTTTAACTTCTCTTTTGCTTTGGTGTGCATCAAAGTTCGCTGACACCTGATTTATGGTCACAATTGGCATTTTCTTTATAAATGATAAATGCTTGAGTTGCGATGCGATATCAAATAGGGTACCAGCTCTCTGTATATATTCCTTCCCCCTGTTTGTTATTGTTGACAAATGAACATTTTCATTATGCTCTCCACGAAATAGACCTCCAATAGAATCTATAACCAACACACCTAAACGGACTCGACTTAGTACAGAACTTTGATTACTACAGGCCTTCGGAGCAGATAAAGAGGACGTTGACATTATTGACGTCAGGTGAGATTCAATTTTTCCATTCCTTAACGATTCCAAAAATTTCAACAAATCATCAATGGTATGAACACAATGGGTAAAAATCCGGTTTAAATTTGAAATATTCCTCCCTTCACTCAGCTGCTTGATTCGTTTATGCGGGATAGGACCTTCGCCTGAAGTGGAAACGTACAACGCCACCACGACTGATGCATCATCATCATCGGTGGATGAGTTCCCAGAATCCAATATGTTAACATTATTTTCCGAAACGCATCTCACGCAAAGGGATAGAGCTACCTTAACATTAGAAACTTTACAATTGAGAACTAGTTTTCGAAAAATATTGGAATAAAGTACATATGTAGCAACAAGCAAATTTGGAACGAAAACATATGGAATGCGTATTTTGTACCTGTGTTTTACCCGTACCTGCAGAGCCGCAGACCTCGGTAATACTTCCCGGCCTCAGACGAATGTTGGAATTCTTTACGAGCTCCAACATCGAGGACGATCGCCTGCTGTCGTGTAACAGTTGCAGTGCCGTTCGGGATGTCGCAACAGCCGCCATTCTTGATAATTACTATGCGCCTCTTGACTTTACCGGATTTTATTCGAAAAATGAAAAAATATGAGATATGATGTAAAAACGTACAGAGGAGTGTCAAAGTTCGTATAAAGTGCGGAAAGCGGAAAGAGGATACACATATGTCGACATATCGATCACAGTAACGATACAGACGTACAGACTACAGACATATCAGAGTCTTAAAGTCTGTATGTAATACGTACCTCGTATGTTGGAATTGGAATACAAGAAATCTAACTTGTTGTTGTTGCTGTCAATGCAACCCCTTCTTCGAATCATCATTTATAATCACCATATTTTAAACTACGAGTACCGTAGAAGGAATAGGTTTGCTTAGCGGTCATTTGGAACGAGTTTCAACGAACACATGCAATGCGTGATGCCGTGATGCCCCGTGCCCCGTGCCCGTGATCTCTGCCCTTCAAGTGAGGTCAATTGCTCGAATCTCTATTAGACCCCGCCTACGAGTAGGTTCCATATAAAAATGTTGAGAAAGGAAGAGAAGAAGGATAGAAGAAATGCAGGGATTTTAAAGGCACTCAATCATAGAGCTGCTGGTAGGATGGCGGCTCCTCGAGTTGAATTGCAAGAAGTCGTATCTTCTCGTAAGATGGCGTTGTTACACGATCCTGAGATTGTTTCCCCACACAAGTGCAGTATCACAGACTTGGACATTAACTCAGATTCGTTTCAAGGTGGGCGCTATTTGCTTGCTGGAAGCTTGGATTGTACTATTTCCGTGTACGATTTGTCTTATTTTGGTTCGGAATATTGGAATGAAAAAAAGATGGGATTATTGGGGATAACAAATGATGAGAGACATTGTTTGGGAGAAAGTCGAAAGAGGGCCAGGAGAAAACATATCGCACGATCAAATAGGGAACGATCAACTTTAAACTTGGAAGCTGGGGATTCAATTGCTGGTCATCGATTCAGCGTACAAAGCGTACAGTGGTATCCAGTTGACACAGGCATGTTCATTAGCCTCGATAAGAGTGGCGTAGTGAATTTATGGGATACAAATGAGTTTCAAGTGGTAGATTCATTTACTGCGTTTTCAGCAAGCAGAATGGGCACCGCAAGGACTTCACGCATCGAATGCGCAGTGCTTCCCAAAAAATACAATTCAAAACATATGCTTGTTGCATGCGGATGTGGTAATGAGGGGAAAATCAAATTATGTGATATCACATCAGGATCATTTTCGCATGAGCTTATTGGGCACCAAATTGGGAAAAATATTAATAGTCTAGCCTGGTCACCAAGTGATGAATTTATCATTGCTTCTGCCTCTGCTGACAATTCTGTTCGCTTGTGGGACATACGCAAGTCTGGTTCCACCGCATGTCTTGCAGTGATGAATAACGAAAGCAGTCATTTTTTAAATAACTCGGACCCGCATTCAATATCATCGCGAGGAGCGGTGGGGCTGGGAAACCGAGGATTGGATTTTAAATCTTTGAGGGAGATTGAGATCACTCGTTTGGATCAGATGCGCTTCGTTGTCAATGGTTCGAGAACTCACAAAAACAGACTTCTCGGACCAAATAATTATGCCCCAGTGGAATCCAGTTGGATCAAATCTCATAATGGCGAAGTTGTTTCAGTTTGTTGGACTCCAAATGGCCAACACTTAGTGAGCACAGGACTGGACAGCAGGCTACGAATTTGGGATCTACGCGTTCCACTTGGAATGCCGGTTCCGAAAATTTTCATGTCAACAGATAATATCAGTTTTAGCAGGAAGACATTTGGTCCTAAGAAGAAAAATTCGCTATTTGTAACACAGTATGGGTCCACTACAACTACAACCATATGGTGCGGAAATGAAGATGGAGATTTATTAGGCTTCAAACTAAAGAACGATGGTGGAGGCCCATCAATCATTCTTCAAGGTCATATATCGCCGATATCATGTATCACAGCTTGCACTTTCGAACAAAGGCTTGTAACGGGATCAAACAATGGAATGTTACTTAGTTGGGGTTGTCCACCATGCGTTGGTCCGAAAGATCCTTACAGATATATTCAAGCCCGTACCTCGGTCGGGAATAATCTATCAACGTGTATCGAAGAAGATATTGACCAATGGTAACATACATGTTAGAAACGTCGCCAAACTTGTCGTCTTGACACAACACTGGAGTACTACTGTATCGTGGAATGGAGCGCGACCAGTTGGAAAAAAACGCAGCCGGTTAAAATGAGGAACGTATAAATGCTGTGGATCAAGTATGCCCCGCACTCCAATCGACAGGGTGTTTAATAAAACCCAACTTCACGTTCTAAATAATTTTCATCGAGAACATCCAAGCTGATACTGGTAGTATTTGTGCATTCAATCGATATAATAATCAGTCATAACGCATCCATGTCTGCAACCAATAAAAAGTGAAAAGTGGTTTGAGATGAACACGCGCGATCCTGTTTCTAAATAACTCCACAACCGGCTCATTTTCATTGTGTGCTGTGACATTACATTTAAATTGTCAACCCAATCTTTTTATGCATGCATTTCCACCATTTCTACGAACTTGGATGAGATCAAATCCTCTACCTTTGTAACGATGTATCACTGTTAAACTTTTGTTATATTCTTCAACACCATCGAATGTTTGGGGAAATACCATAAGAAAAGGTATGTTATTCACCTTAAGAACTTCAATAAAAAGAAGGGTATGCTTATATTTTGTTGTAGTATGACGCACTGCTTTCCCGGGTAACTATCCCAGGAGCAGGTCCATAAGGTTTTAGGCACATGAGAAAATCATTACTCTCAATTGGACAGTATAATGGTGTTTCTATCCAATGCTTTCTAGCACTTAGATATCCGATTACCTTTTCGAATTTTCGCCAATAATACATTCTCTCATTCGCAACAATAACTAGCTAGCAGTAGTATATCTATACAATTAGTGTGTACTGCTCAATAAGACATCGTCTTTTCCAAACTCGAATCTCATTTTATATCCGTTCTTGATGATTGGCTTCAAAATATCCTCTCTTAGTCCGTGTACCGTCTAATTTTCTCTCATCATCTAACCTTTTCTACGACGCTACACGTTTGCGATCGTATTCTCCTGATCCCATGCAACATCCAAACAAATATGTAGTATCGGTATCGGTAGAGTTGTATATTTCTTTGATTTACAAACACAAGAAAAAAATGATCATAAATAGAATCATAGCTCATAGCTGTTACCTGAATTATGACACTTATAAATGTTACAAGAGTGATGGCACTCGATAACTTTGCCTTCTCGTACCGTACAAAATTATAATAAAATAAAAGCATACAGTTTAAAAAAAAAAATTAATACACCGCGGCACATGTATAATTCAACAAAGAGAAGACAAAGCAATGTCACAACTCACAACCCCTCTACTAAACCAACAGCCTCAACAAAAACAACGACCACATCATTGGATATCGAGATATACACATCGCTGTAAGGCAATATGCAGGTCAGGAGCGATGAATATGTAGAACCCCGCATCGGATCCTCTTATCAGGCATTGAACCTACCACAGCCCTCGACTGCTCCTGCTTCCGACCTTGTTCGTGCACGGTGCATCCACTCGAGCAACGAAAGTACTGCCAATGCCAACAGTACTGACGAGATGAATCAATATCTGAATTACTGCAAACGTCTGACTCTCGAGAACGATGGTCAGTTTTACAGCGAAGATGATGAGGTGTTGCTAAGGCATTTATATGAAAAGGCCAATGGAAATGTTCAACTGGCTCAATTTCTGTTGCTTAATAAGCTCGCGTCGGGGGAGAGTTCCACTCATCGTAGTTTTTATAAGTATTTAAACCGACGTGCTATCCAACGACTTAATCGGATGACGCAGCAACAGCAGCAACGTCGAAGGGGGCGAGCTCATGAGAATAAGGTATCGTGGGATTGTCTCTATGATCGTAAGGACGTAAATGTCTTTTTGATGGGAGATTTGAGACAGGATGCGAACAATTCAACCTGTAATAAATATGGATATACTGATCTCATAGCATTCACGAGAAGGAAAGGCTTGCATCGTGTTCATCATCGTTCATCGAATGAAATCGGGAAGAACGGTGCTGGGATGATAATTACGGATCGCTTTGGGGGTGCGAAAGATATAGCAATGATGATGATGACAATGGATCATCGTGGCCATGCTGATCGATCAGAAATGAAGGTTCGGTGGAGACAGCTTATGGCTCATGCGGAAAAGATGATAGTAGGTTGTTTTGATGCAGACGAAGTAAAGAAGAAAGGTAAATTCCAAAAGAAAAATGACAGAGACCATCTACAGAGTGAAGAACGTCCCCGTCCCAACATGCGCGACGTCCTTGATTTATTAAGTGTAGCACATGCCATGCCAATGCCATTAGAAAACCCTGGAGAAGGGTTCATCGAAAAGACCGTTTCCACATTAAATCAGTTACTCAAATTCGTTTCGCTGGGTCGTGACTGTTTGTCAAACCTACACGACTCGGTGTATTGCCACAACAAACATGACGGAATTGACCTAGAACATGTCAAGAAAGCACTGAAACGGGCAAAGAAAACTCCGTTAAAGCTAGAAGAGGCAGATATTGTCCAGGAAGTGGTTAATCGGGCGAGTGAGTGGGAAAAGCGCTTGGATCAATTGATGTGCAACAGTGCACTCGTGTTGACTGACGCAGCTACTGTAGAGAATAAAGGTAACAGACGAAAAGACTTTATAGCGGAGGCAATGACTTTGGTGGACGAGGCAGAGTCATTGACTCCACTTGACAATCTGAAGAGTAAAATCGCGTTGGAAAAAAGAATTAAACGTGCTATTACCACAAGAGAACGCATACTCGCCTGGGATAACGAAGAATGTAACGTGGACGACAAAAATATTGATCTCAAGAATGTCGTATCCTGGGTTAATGAGATAAATCGGATTGGTCTTTACTTTCCTGAAGTCAATCGACTCATCACAATTCGTAACTCTGCGGAGATATGGATGGAAAAAGTTGCGGCAGTTAACAGAACAGATGCCCATCTTTCAGATATTGAAACACTTATTTGTGAGGGTATTGAAATGCCGATTAATGTGTCTGATTTTTTGACAGGCCTAGATGAAAAGGCCGAGAAAGCGCATCAATGGCTTGACGAGTTTCGGGCTTGTTTCCCAGACTCTATCGCTATTAAAGATGAAAGTAAATTAAGTCCACCGGAGTACTTAGAAATCATGTCATTGATACGTCATGAGCTTGGAAAAAGTGATAAAAGGAGAAATGAAATATTAGGACTAAAACTGTCTGGAGCGGTTGTTCCTTTAAAAATGGATTTAATGGAGGTTTTGACGATGGAAGTAGAAGCCTACAAGTGGAGTGCTGAAGCTGAAAAAATGTTATTTGATTCCGAATCGAAAAAAATTGGTTTGACCTATGCTCGTGAGCACATCAAAAATGCTACTGTATTGCGCGGAATGCTTCCGTTTGATTTCCGTGGAAAGAAAAATTGGTTTTTGCGTTGTGAAAAGAAATTAATGGACATTCTATTGCTTGCTGACAGGTGGTTAGAAAGATACTGTCAATACTTCGAACAACAAAAGAAGCGAAAAATTACACTTGGCCAATTGCGGAAGTTCGTGGAAGATGCGGGGAATATGCCGATTATGGTTGGTGACGAGTTTCTGCATTCTAAAAAAGTCTTGAAACAGTGCGAAGAGTGGGTATGTGATAAATGGAATTTTTCTACGATTTCTAGGTACTCCTTACATTTCTATCGTTTGATTCTTTGTCGTTTTTAGGTTTCACAGCATAGCATTATCCTTAAACATTGTGAAATATCTTTTCCAGAAACAAATCACCTGACAAATAAAGTAACGACGCCAATGTTATCGATTCAGACGATCGATGAGGCTGTATCACAATCTTTGAATGTTGATCTTGACGAGCTTTCCAAATTGAAGTCTATTTCTAATAAGATACATAAGTGGTTAAGGCGTTCTTCGAACGTACTTTCATGCAATGATTGTGTGAAAGGTGAAGGAGTTTCAGTCGACGACGAGAAAGAAGATCATCTTAAACTTAGCTTGGAAGAAATTATACAACTTATCCAAGACTCGCAAAAGTTTCCTGTAAATTTGTCAAAAGAATCTCAACTCTTACAGCATCACATAGATCAGGTAAAGAGTTGGATAGCAAGTACCAGAAACCGTTTACGTTTAATTTCATTTGACTTGAACAAAGAGCAACAGAGAAGAAGGAAAGAAGTATTCAAGTCTTGGATCGGTGAAGATCCGTCAGATTATCTTGCAGAGGAGGGAGGTCATTCGCATAATACAAGGAAGCGGGTTGTTTCTGGTACATTTGTCACGTTTTCTGAAGCAGATATTCCATTAAGACGAGTCGATCTATTTCTTTCTTGTAGAATACAACACAATGATATTCCTCCTGGATTTAAGAATACTATTGGAGAAAATGTTAAGCAATTGCGCATTGAATCGCAAAATATAAATGTATTTACGATTGAAGAAGAAGTTATTGCTGACTTAGTCAAAATTTGGAGTTGGTACGAAAGAGTATCTATTGTCATTGCGAATCCAAATGATGTCATATCAGACCCTTTTTCCACAGAGTTGGAAACTCTTATGCAAGAAGGTATTGAGTTGTGCGCAAAGGGAGATCCTGACGAAGAAGATGAACTATTTCGAAACGTGATGAACAGTTGGGTTGGACTACTCCTAGCTGAAGGATTTCGCCTTGATCGTCTGTGGCGGTGTAGAAATGATTATCAGGGATGGCGAGAGAAAGTCGAAGGTTTTGTTTTCTCAAGCGATAAATTGTCATTGACAACGTTAGAAATTCTAAAGAAGCAATGTTCCTCATTCCCCTCAGGTGATATTTTTAGTTATAATCCGATGTGTATGATGAAATTTGGACTAATGATTGATGTGCCTTAAAAATGATAGGAATCGAATTCGTTAAATTGTTTATGGATGAAGTTGCCCTAGCTTCTGATTGGTTCGAAGAAACTCAACAGATATTGGACAAGGCTGAAAAAGTGACAATTGTCAAAATGAAATCCCTCATCGTAAGAGGTGAAAAAGTGAAGATTACAGCCAATGACGAATTGAAGGTTCTAAAGCAGCATTTGAAGCAAAGCAGATCGTGGTCTGCACGGGCTAAGAAAATCAAAGCTGATGAAGACCATTCCAGATCCTTAGAAGTAAAAGTCTTGATGGACGAATACTCTAACTTACTGATAGAACTTCCAGATGAGATCGCTGCTCTAAAAAAAGCAACTAGTTGTTACTGTCTCTGTCGAGAATATCATTCAACCGGTTTGATGGTTGCATGTGATGTAAGTGTTTGCAAAAGTGTTGACTTTTCTATCGCCAGCCTGCTAATGGCATTATGATTGCTTCTATAGGAATGTGGTGAATGGTATCATGGCAACTGTATAGGAGTGACTCAATCTCAAGCAAATAGATGTGAGAAATATAAATGTGTTCGTTGTCTTCTAACCAAAGGCATGCAGTCTATTTCGCAACTGGCTATTAGCAAAATTCAGAAATGGACTGATTATGCAGAACTAATCAAAGCACGGCAGGTAATAAAATTGCTTGAATAATTTTTTAGATTGACGTCGTATCCAATTTGTAATAAATCATTTAGGTTGAGGGGCAGAAACATCAAAGAAAAGTTCGACGGGAGAAGAAGGAAATCGAGATGCGAACGTTGGAGGTAGAAGTAGCAGAAGAGAATCTTGCACATTTAGACAGCTCTTTGAGCAAATTTAATATGCAGATTGATGAAGAAGCTGGGAATAGACGAGAACAAGCACTAAATAATGATGGTTTTGTGAGATCTTCGACATGTCAAGCTCAATTGGGTGATAAAATCTTGAACCTTAAAATTCAAAAAGCTACGTTAGATTCCGAAGGAAAAGAAAGCAAATTGTTTCCCATCAAGCCAAATATATCAAGCGAATACCATCATCAACAAGGTGAACATGGTAGTCGCAGTATTGACATGAGTGAAGAAACATCAATTCCCATTTTGCCTTACCGACAAAGTATGAAATCACATAAAGATGAAATTACGAGCTTAAACGAGGATTTGTTGAACGATAAAATTCGAGTGAGAAAGTTGGAAAATGAGAAACTTCAACGAGCAAAAGGTTTTATTTTGGGTTGCTCGGAGCGTTTAGCAGCATTACAGCAGTCTGCTCACGAGCGGAAGGATAGAGAAGAAAAAGAAAATGCAATGTCGTCTGTTTTATGTACATGGTTAACGAAAGTCTATCGTAATGTGTTTCGTCCAGAATCAGAAGAGATGAAACAATTGTCAAGACCTTTACCGAAAGGAAGACTCTCAAACATAATGAAAGATTTGTTAGAAGAAGCGGATCAGCTGGGGTTATCTTCTTTTCCTGACGTTCAAATAGTTAAAAGGTCATTTTATTGTAACGCGTGGTTTCTGCACGCCCATTTTATCTTAGCCCGAAAACCTAAAATTGATGAGATCTCGAAATTACTTGAAATAAGTGCTGGTATTAAACTTCCAGACGAGAGGGCTGTAAAGATCCTACGACACATTTTGAACCGCGCGAAAATCTGGCAAAGTAAAGCTCAATCTGCGTTAGCACCACGCGCTGATTCGAAGAAACCATTTGATGTCGCTCTTCTTACCAAGCTTTTTAAAGAAGTTCGAAATTTTCCGGTTATAATGATCGAAGAATCACGATTGTGGAATACAATCGACGATGATGGTGTCCGTCACTGTTTGTGCGGGGGGCCTGGCGATGGGTCATTTATGCTGGCTTGCGATAAGTGTGAAAGGTGGTATCATGGACGTTGTGTTGGCTTGAGTAAAAGCGTCGGTGAAGAACTGACCAAGTGGCATTGTCCCAGATGCAATGAAAATTATGGCGATATAACTATACTCGATTCCGAAGAGTCAATTCCAGATCCAATAAGAGTCCCTTCACCAAATGCACCTTCGAAGGAATCTTTGTGGCCACCTATAGAATATTCAAAACTTCCAGCGATAGATAGCAGTAAATTCATCAACTTTGAAAACGATGGACATAAACGAAATGGGAACGAGCACAAGAAAGTCACTGGTAAAAGACCTGTTGAAGCTATTTCACAGGAAAAGAAAGAAGCAAAACAGAAACTTCCAACTGCTGTTGCAAGTGCTTCAACAACCAGCATACCCCATCGTGTGCCTGAAGCAGCTGTTCGCCAAGTAATTCGAGCTCCAGGACCTGCTCATCCACATAATTTGCATACATTTCCCTTACCACAGGCAGCTCCATATTCCACGAATTTATTAAACACGGGAATGATGGCCCCCGAAGCCAGTATGATGCTGTCTGGTACGATCGCAGCACTCAGTGCTCAGGCTCTCTTGGCTAACTCCACATTGTTTCCAACAAATCCTAATACATCAAATCATAACATAAATTTACAACATGATGGTGGTCTACAACAGCAACAACAACCAAACTCGTTATCTGTCAATATGAAACATATGCGCGTCCCCTTATATGAAAGCCGCCATGTAACAGATCGGTATCAAGCAAATAGTATAAGAGAGGATAATGCAAATCTTACCAAAACTTCACATCCTATTCAACCACCAAACAAAAGGCCAAGGCCCGACTGCTAATGATCCATACTATGTAGATACATTTGACCTGTTTCTGCTCTACATTATGTGGTTACGATGTTTAAATTTATAACAAAATTTTTCGTTCTATTTTGGGTTTAAGTAAACATCCTTCATTTACATTTTCCACAACTGAGTAAAATTAGATTCTATTCACCAGGATTTTTTCGACAATGCTACTAGCGGAGGATAGAACGTGATCTGATTTATGAAAGAAATATCCTATCAAGAGGGAAGATATACAAGAGCGAGCTTGTACTTGTTAATTCTCTTCTCTTTAATTGCCATAATCCTTATTTTTGCGACTTTTGTTCTTTACGGATAAAGGAGGTGCATCTCCTTGATGCTGATTCTAAATTAATTCAATGCGTGCTGCATGATGCTGTCGCTGTTTCTGAAAGTGCTACCGCTCATATAAGATAACGAGTGATGATCCAATAGTAAGACCTACTACAAATCCGTCTATTTCAAACGTTACTGTGACCGTAATAGCAATTTTTCCGCAACTTACTTTCGATAATTTTAACCTTTTTATCATAGACGATGCCGGTGCAATATTCAAATTGAATAGAATGAATACATCTAAAGTCTTTGGCGCTCCCTGATTCCACATCTGTATTCAAAGTCATCTAGGTAATGACATCGTGGGAAGAAGTAATAAATTCGAACGAACGTTGATGTTTGACTCTAGAGTTCAACAACTTTCTGCCTTAGGGAGCATGAACGTCTGTACCTTTAAGAGGAAACGCAAAAAGAAACTCCAATAAAAAAATTGTTTTTCGAATTAAAGTAAGAGGATGTTGGATCTTTTCATTGTAAAGGTATGGTGATTTCACAAAAAAATTCACCTACGCATGTCAAGTAATGCAACACTTAATCTACAAATGACCTTGACATTACACAACAAACGTAAAAGTTGGGTCGAGCTTCCTTCTTTCGAAGTGATTTAGATAATGATCTACGCATCAAGTCATATCCAGAGATGGTAATATAAAAGTGTTCTTACTGAAGAACAACAAGAAGGATACGACAAGATCCTTACCGAATCGAGATATGGTAACATCACTGATGCAATTAAGTCTTTTAAGACGCTGACAGCTCATTTGGTAAATTCAAAGAAAGGAAGATTATACAGTCTCTAGCTGAACAATGCCTGTTCCGTCTCGTTCTAGACGATATGCTGATTCTGATTACTAGTGTAACAGTGGCGATTGGACTTCCTACTTGGTTTATATATGATTATTTGGAAAGGCGTTTTAACTTCACCATATGAAGGGAATCGAAGAATCATTCAGGCATTTATTATGATACAGTAAACATTTCGTGAAAGCTACGATGAATCAGAGGTTCAAAGCTGTGGTTGAACAATTGAAATGTGTGCAATCATATCTTAGAATCGCGAAGGATTATTTACAGAAACATGTTGGAGATCCACTTCTTATCGACGATTATGGATGTTAAATTGGACAAATTATGTTCTCTACAACAACGGCAGTGCATCATATTTAACCCAAGCGCAGGTTCGAAAGATATGGTGGGTACATGAAATGGATGAATGAAAAAGGTTTTAGATTCGTTTGCTCACAAAACACAACAATCGGAACAGATAGTTCGATATTCGAGTACAAATTACCGTATACATGAATCCAAACGATCTTCCGAAAAGAAACCGTGCGATAACGATAAAGACCTGCACAATCGTATGTTCGGATGCTACGAGCATAACTTTGAAATAAAAAAAAAATCATATGTGAATACATCCATGATAATTAAGATGTACGTAAGACATCACACAGGTCTCAACCGGAAATTAACTTTTGCAACAAAGACGTCGTGTTGATTTTTAACACGTTTGGGGTAGTGCCATACACAAGTTAGTTACCATATATCAGATAGATAAGCTTAGAAGAAACGAAATCAAATTTTTCTTCGTTTTGATCGTCGCGGGAGTAATTTTGCCATCATTTTGTAGTCCCTGTCATCTGGCTGACTGTTCTTATCTTCCATATCCTCGAAAAACCCTAGCTTTCGATAAAATCTTACTGCATTGCTATTGCTGTTGAACACTGTGAGCATAATTTTTGTTTTGTTTTTGGAAATTGCCTACAAAATTGGACACCAAACAAATCAGAGTGTCAGCCAAGCCTTTCACAAATCAATAATAACAAGAATTCTTACCAGCGAATGAATGATTGCCATGAGTAACCCTCCCTGTCCAAGACCTCTGCAACAGGCCTCCACTTGGATTTCCCAAACAAATAAAATTCCATCCTCTTCAAAACGAATGTGCGAAAATGCATTCATCCCTCCACATTCTGAATTTCTCAATATTAGAAATCGAGCATCTTCGTGACGAAACTCACGAAGTTTCTCGTCCATATCCAAGCCCCAACTGCTCCGTTCATATTCCTCTTTCATATTATCTAGAAACAGACGTACACATTCAGCTTCAAGTTTGTCGTCCAGCTTGGAACGAAACTCAAGCTTCAACGTACATTCCTCAACCTTATC
>Ga0209092_10001398_pt1 | contig 23576 bp, 12 predicted proteins | sample FraStrMetagenome_FD_187446 | JGI IMG/M metagenome (GOLD analysis project Ga0209092, IMG submission 187446) | Marine eukaryotic phytoplankton communities from Arctic Ocean - Fram Strait ARC3M Metagenome (SPAdes) (version 2) | ecosystem: Environmental > Aquatic > Marine > Oceanic | place: Fram... | reverse complement strand
ACAAAATGTCGAAACAAGGGATACATGCCTCCTTGTTTCGGAATCAGTAATTCTCACATCAAGTTACATTCTTGTTGCAGCTCTTTGTCATGTTTTTCTCTGATGTATGGAACTTTGTTCTGGGGCAATTTCCCTCTTTTATTTTGTCGTGCAAGTCAAAAGATTCTCTGAGACGCCAAAAGAGAAGGATTTGCAAATGAGTTTGATACGTATCTTCTGAACGTGCTTTGTATTGTATCCACGTCAGGCAAATCAATTAGGCGAAGTTTCATCCGGCACTGCCTTTTTCTCATTTTTGCAACATGGCAGGAGCAATGACTTCAAACCCTGCTCATGATATCCTACAACCTTCTAACTTAAACAAAAACGATGGAAACCAAAAGCTAACATTCTATTGCGCATGGTTCTGCCCATATGCTCATCGAGTGTGGATGGTACTCCAATATTTCAACATTCCCTATCATTACCAAGAAATTCAGCTCTATGAACCAGTCCCAAACTCCTTCAGTATTTCTCGAGCCAGAATCTCTCTTGACAAAAAGCCCAAAGATTTTGTCAATGTTAGTCCATATGGACTCGTACCAGCACTAAATCATGAGGGGAAGGGTATTCATGAATCCATTTTATGTATGGACTATTTGCAAGATGTTTATGGATCCAGTGGAGGCAGTACAGGAAAATCTCTTCTCCCATCAGATCCTTTCCAAAGGTTTTTAATGCGAAAAATAATGCTATTGATCGATAACAAAATCATTAAATATTATTACGAAGCTTTAATGGAAAAAGACGAGGAAGCACAAAAAAAGGCACAAGATAATTTTGAATCAGGATTAGAAGAGTTTGGGATGTTCATGCTGAAACATTCTACCGATGGTTCTAACTACTGCATTGGACCTGATATGAGCATTGCAGATATTGCATTAGCGCCATGGTTTTATAGAATTGATATTGTGTTGACACCTCTTCTAGGATTTGAACTTAAAGATTCAAGTGATGCTTTCAAGAGAGTAAAACTGTGGTGGGAAAGTGTTTCGAGTCATCCCTGTGTCAATACTACATTTGTAAAAAAAGAAGCGCTTTTGGAAGCTTATACTGGATATTCTTCCTAAATTTCTATCTGATCATGTTATCAAATATCTGTATTGGATATGCAGTGGTACTTCTTGTGGATTGATACTTCTTTTTTAATAACTGGACATTTTTTCACAAATTTTGATAAATGCATCATTCTGTTTTTGAATTACGATCAATGTATCATATATGATCTATAATGTTGCTTCAAAGCATTTCTGTTCCTTGTGTACTTTCTAGACTCATGAACATTTCTATAGTAACAGCAGTAAACTTCATAGTTCTTGCAATTTAAGTAACAATGAATAAGAAAACAGCAATGTGGGAACTAATTTAGTACTCTTTGACAATCGAAATTAAGCTGCTCTCTAATTATTTTGTCATCATTCGTGATTTATATCCAATGGAAATTTTCTACGCAAAACGAATTTTGTATTATTAAAAGGCCATTCTATTTTTTGTTGTGAAGTTTTTTGTCGACTTGCCTCTCAGCCCTCAGTTCTAAATAAAAGAAGTTCGAAATGCGATGATACAGAACGAAATTGCGATGTCGAGTAGCTAATTGTCCGAAGTGGTCATTTCTAATTTGTGAAAATGCAGTTTTGGCTCAATACCCATCGTACGAGTTACTCAAGTTCAAACGTCTTCCTTCGTTTTCATTACGAATCAACAATCAGCTCAAACCAAATTATGTAACTGCAACTTCAGTAATTGTTGAATTGAATATTGAGATAGTTGCGAAAAGGTGAGAAATGCAAAGCCATGTCGAAAAAGGAGGACGGTGTCTAAAACAATTCCAACACTTTGATGATATTGCTAGTATGTTGTAGAAATCTTCTTATTCACTGTGATGTTAATAGTAATTGTGTTAAAGCCTGCTTACATCAGTGAATCAGAGAAGTATTGTCCTTTTCATTTATTGCAAAATTATTTTTTAAAGCTATAGAGGAATCCATCAAAGGCTGTGGTGATATCCTTAGTTTTTTTACTGGTACTCACAACTCATCCATGGTTCTTTTTTATGTAGAAAACAGTTGTTGGTGATATAAGCAAAAACATGAAAACTCTTGAAGAGAAAATCGAAATCATTTCCATCATTCAAACTTTTTCGGGATTGTTCTCCTTGTTTGGTTCTCTTTCAATTCTCTCCATTCTTCTACGAATAGAAGGAAAATTATGCTCCACCTACCGTCGTTTAGTATTTGGCATGAGCATGTCGGACGCATTAGCATCTGCCGCATTTGTCCTCTGTGCTGTTCCAACAATTGGTGAATCTGCGTGCAGTATACAAGGATTTTTTGTTCATATAGGTGTTTTGACGACCCCTTCTTATAATTTTGCATTATGCGTTTATTATTTGTTAACGGTGCGTTTCGAACGAAATGAAATTTGGGTGCAAAAACGAGTGGAACCAATTTTGCATTTCTTGGCACTAAGTTGGCCTATCGGGACTGGCATTTTTCTTTTGGTGACCAAGAATTTTAATCCTACCGGACCCAATTGCTGGATAGGACCGTCTCCCAGAAACTGCCTAATCGATCCAAACATTGAATGCGAAAGAGGGCAAAATTCTTATAAATACAGATGGTGGTTCGCTGGCTATCAAGTAATCTTCATCTTTGTTTTCATTGTGATATCAATGATATTTTTATGTACGGGAATTTTGAGGCGAGAACAAAGATTGTCCATGATAGGATCAAGACAAATTCAGAGTGAAGACAACAAGGAAGAAAAAGATGACTCCTCTTTGGAGAATACCAGCATTGACGATCCAGCTCTTCATTCTATGGAACTCTCAAGTGCTTCCAAAAAAATTCTCAAAAAACAGCTCGTCACTCAAGCATTGATCTATGCAGCAGCTTATCTCGTACCAGCCATCTTCCCATTAGTCTTCAATGTTACACTCACAAAAACAGGGCAGAGAAATTTTGTTCTTTGGGTTTTTGTGGGAATTTTTATGCCAATGCAAGGATTTTTTAATTTCTTTGTGTATATTCGGCCGAGAGTATTAGCCTTGCGAAACTCTAACTTTGATATCTCTCTATGGAAAGCAATAATTCTCACAGTGAAAGCGGAAGAGCCCCAAAGAAATGAACATGTGCCTAATGCACAAGAAATAGAGGTGCTTTGAAGTGAGGCTATATAACCCACAAAATGTCAATTGATGTGATTGTGTTCATGATGCCTGTGAATTAAATTACTAAAATATGGTGCTTGCCATCTAATTTAGTCATTCCTTCATTCACATGCATAGATTCTTCAATGACGAATAAATAAGTTTCCAGATATAAGCTAGTCCAATGCTGCGGCACTATCAAGCATACTTTTTCTGTCTCTACCTGCATTAATTAACTCAGATTCCACATGGCGATCTACTTTGTATCCTTTGCAGAAGAACTCGCAGATCAACTCTTGTTGAACAAATAGGTCACGGACTCTATTTGGGGGAAGTCGATAGACACGGTCTAGCTCTTCCAGGCTTGTGTCTTTAGACGTCACTGACTTTCTCGAGAGTTTAATATGGCTCTATAACCTGATACAGTGCAATCAATAGATAATTATTATAAACTGAGATAGGTTATTATACTATGATATCTCAAACATACGAAATGTACTACAACAAAATTTGTGTCATGATATGTTGCAAAACATCCAGAAGTTTTTGACCTCTGACTCCAGCATATGTACCGTATACAACACAATAGTTTATTTTCATACATTATGACTTGCTTTGAACATGCGCACAAATCAGTACTTAGATATTTCTGTTCCAGTGCCACGTCAATGAAGTTACATACATATTGGATATAAGGTCCATCCATCAATCCTAAACTTAATTATTTCAGCTGATCATTTGTCATATGCCGCATGCTGACCAATATTACGTCATCATTTGAATCATGAGGTTGAACATTGTTTCCGTATCTTTCACTTATATCTGTATACTGTGACGTAAAAATGGAAAAGACAAGAATTCACTCAAATGTAATAATAGGACGTGGCAACTCAGCAGTTCCTTTTCCAATAGATTACAGTACTGTACAAAGCGCATAGAAGCAGTTTGTGTAAGGTAATGGATGGTATTTATTAATTATTATGAAAGCTGAGTTGACACCAATTGGAATTTTTTTAAAGTTATGATTTTACCATAAAAAGTTCAAGATGGTTTCTTATTCTCTCCTTTCACCGACTTTCTCGAGACAGAGAGTAAAAAACAAGGCTATGTTATGCATGCTACTTTCCATCAGCTGGATATCCAAATTCAATATTTCATTCGCCAATGCTTTCACCCCAAGTGTACACTCCACACAAATATCACCGAGTTCTTGTTCTTTTGCACCACCAGCCACCAATGACAACTTAATCTTTTGCCACGAACCTTTAACGGTGTTATCTATGTCAGGCTCGGAACCATCCACTAAATCAGAAAAGAAGAAGCTTTCGAGACCTGAGCGAAAGGCTTTGGAGCGAGAAGCCAAAGAAGCAAAATCACGTCGTTCTAATAAAGGACATCGCCACCATAACTTTGCTGCTCATAACAAAGAGGTGCTCTCACAATATAATCCAAAGAAAGAAGGGCCTTATGATCTTCATAGTCAGGCAGTTTCATCGCTAAACAAGAATTCGACTGCAGATGACGTCATGCGTGCCATTAAACGAGCACAAAATTTGCACGACGTTCACGACATCGCAAATGTTGAGAGATTCTTATTGGAAGAAGTTGACTGCCATTTCGCATATGGTTATCGAGGATCCTTATTGGCTCGTCTAGCGGTGGCTGCGTTACACATGTCGAATCATGACTTAGCACGAAAAGCAATTGAGGTACGAAAAATAGAACACAGACCAGCCATGATGCCAATGGAAAGTGCTGCTATTATAAGAGGGTTGTTACGAGTACATAATGCGACTGATGCCATTGATATCTTAAATGATGAATTATCTTTGCCTCTAAAGGGTACCGCCATAGATACACCTGAAGCAAAAGATAAAATAACCCATAGATCTTTAGCAATCACCAGTATTGCATCACGTCATTTTTTTGAGTTAGAACCCTACATGGCTGTGAAGGCATGTAAGATGTTAGCTCAAATGGGACCAATTGTTCGTAATTCAGGTTTAACTGCAAAGGACATTAATATTCCCTGGAAAAGACTGTTGCGCGGAGCTGCACAATGCGAAGGTGAACGCAGAGTTGGAAATATTTGTCCAACTCAAGTACTGGATGATGTGGAACTACCTGTTAATCTAGTATATTCAGTCTTAAATGCTATGACCACATTTCCACCTGAAAATAGAGATGATGTTTATGAAATTCTCTCAAATGCTCTCGTAAGAAGAACCAATTTTATCACCGGTGCTGTGTCAATGGATGGAATGCCAAAAGCAGACAGAGGTGAGGCAGTTTTTATTGGGAGAAGTAACGTTGGGAAATCAAGTTTGGTCAATATGGTAAGTGAATTTGACTTTATCAAGTATGCGAATAATAATAAAATATGCACTTACAAACTTCTATACAAATTTGGCCAAATTTCAAAGGTTACAAATCGCAAATCTCTTGCTTATACAAGTAAAAGACCAGGTAAAACCCAACAATTCAACTTTTTTGGTGTCAACGATAAAATAGGCATAGAAAAAGAATTAAGATATGGTGATGATGTTCCTGGGGAAAAAGATTCAGATTCATTTTACATTGTCGATCTTCCTGGATTTGGTTTTGCTAAGGTACCTGAACTTCAACGACAAAGATGGTCTGATCTTATGGCAGAATATCTAACAAAAAGAAAGACCATTCGCGCAGTATTTCATTTGGTGGATGCAAGACATGGGCCAATTGATGAAGATGTAAAGATTATGCGACAAGTTGGTGAAACCTTGCCCAAACACGCAACTTATGTTGTTGTTCTCACTAAAGCAGATAAGAATGTCAAGGATACGAACAAAAAATCTGGTAGGGTTTCAAAAGACGTGCTAAATAAATTACGAGAAACGATGAGAGGAGCCAAAGTGGGAAATTCTCCAGTGATTTTGACATCATCAGCATCTAAATTAGGACGTGATGACATTTGGCGGTACTTGAAACTAGCTGCCGACCTATGAATTCATAATCTACAATGTTTGTGACACAGATACGCATTTTGAAAGCTTACACAAGCAATAGGAGTTCTCTTCTTTAAATGAATCAGACCGAAACGAATAACAAATGGATTGGATGAAGACTAGATGTGATGCCATCAATTTGGGCACAACATAAGACGGAATGAGATTTTTAGCGAGACTTTTGAAGCTTTTATAAAGGTAATAGATGGCATTCGCTATGTGCTTGGAGCAATATTTTTATCGCTAAGAAATACTACTTAATGACTTGATCAAATCCCTCAATATTACAATTTTAAAATGAAAGAGTCCTCTGATTAATTATAGCTGCATTTATTTGTCTGCCTATATAATACATTTCAAATTTCAAATTAAACTCAACTTCAAGATTAAAGTAATTTCTTTCCACCAGCATACCGGGCACAAAAGAAATTCAATATGATGCCTCCATTGCTCTGGTTCCTAGTGTTTACTTCCATTCAGTCTCTGTCATGGTCATCAAATCCGGTCAAACAAATCCTTTCCGACATTGGTTCTATTCCATTACCTTCACACTGTGTGGAAAATATTGAAAATGCTGAGAAAAGTTCTAGAAATGGAGTTCCCAAGCCTCTGATGGCAGTTGCTGTCTGTTTTCATAGGGCAGCAGATGAACCGCGGGCACTATATCTTTATGGTCTCGTTCGAGAACAGAATCCAAACTATTCTTATGCACTTGTTAATATTGGATTAATTTCTCTAAAAAATGGCGACGCACAGAATGCTATTGCTCTCTTTCAACAATATTTGAATGAAGCTGGAGGGATATATGGGGACCAAGTTCCAAGCGACCCTATATTTATAACTGAAGGAACACCCTGCAGAAAAGAAAGTGTCAATAGAAGAGACTGTGTGGCAGCTTTGAATAATCTCGGTTCTGCATATTTATCACTTTCAGATTCTAGGGCAAGTTTACCCTATTTGCGTAGGGCAATTGAAATCGGTGACGATGATATGCTTCACGATGTATATTCTAACTTTGGAGGACATCTTGCTAATATTGGAGATATTGAAGGAGCCGCAGATTTATTTGTGAAATCTTTTTGGAGCTCCTATAAACAAGGTCATTTAAATCCTGCTTCTTTAGTTCGAAGAGCTTTGTTGATTCCAGCAGTTATTTTGAAATGGGATGAATCAAAGAATATTCGCAATATGTTTGAAGCCCAGATAAAGGATATCATTTTATTGGGCAAATACGGCGGAACTGCTATTTCTGCGGATACCAGTGATCTTTTCCGAACATCAAGCGGGGTTTCTCGTTACGAAGATATAAAAAATCTACCCCAACTGGGAGGTACTTTGACTGATTGGACAAGTGGTATTCAAACACCTCATTTTTATTTTCACTACTATGGGTATCACGACCGACCGATACAAGAACTAGTTGCTCAAATGTATGGCATCTTGTGTCCTAGCTCTTTGTATCAAGTTTCTGAACACCTCGAAAACAGATACATGTATTCTTCTTTGTCAGGCTCGATGAATAATGGTGCTCCAATGGTTCCCATGTATACAGGACGATTTTTGTCCACAACTGTGAATGAGCAAATATATCGAAAGTTAAAAATTGGCTTCGTTTCCAGTCACTTCGGAGGCGATGAACCACATGGTGAGAATCAAAATGTAACTTTCCATACTTATACTTGACAAGTCCTCATCTTCTAAGCTCCTTCCTATTCTGGTTAGGTCTGCTCCTTATGGATGTTATTAGAAGACTACCAAAAAAATATTTCAATGTTGTGGCTGTTATGATAGGAGTGAAAGAACCAACTCAAGATTTCATTGATGCAATATCAGGGAACTATTTTCAAGTTGGATACAACGACGCATTAGCGAGAAGAATACTGATGAAAGAAGAATTAGATTGCCTTGTGTTTGCAGAAATGCAGAACGAAGCAGTAATTCATTTTCTTGGTTACCAACGCTTTGCTCCAGTTCAAGTTTTAGTCATGGGATCTCCAGTTACAAGTGGTAACCCGTCTGTTGATTATTTCATATCTGGAGATAGACTCGAATATCCTTTTAGAACCCATCTAAGTGGTGACAGAAAGGACGAGGAACCTTATTCTGAACAAGTCGTGCTCTTAGATGGTCAATCAATTTCTTTTCCATACAAGCATGACTATCCTCGACAAGATGCATCGAAAGCAGCCGGCGACGCACACTTCCATGATGCTTACGATAGGGGATTAGTTGACGAATTTGGGATCCCTCATAGTATCCAAAATAATTCCTCTCATATATACATGTGTTTTCAGAGCTTGCACAAAATACAGCCAGTATTTGATGATGCTCTCGCTAAAATTCTACACGCTGACCATGATTCGATCATAATTCTACAAGCAGCGAGAACATCTCAAAGAACTGAGGCTTTCTCGAATAGGCTAATGGATGCAATGATAAGCAATTTTTGTTCTGACTTTGATTCGTTAGTACCATGCCCATCTGCTAGAAAAGCGTATTCAAGGATTTTATTCGTTCCTCGAACCACAAGTTACAAACTGAAAGATGTTTTGAAACATAGTTCGGTAATTTTACATCCATGGCCATTTGGTGGGTCAAAAACAGCAGCTGATGCTCTGCATGCAGGAATTCCTCTTGTTACATACCCTCAACCATATTTACGAGGTCGCCTTGCCGCATCCTTTTACGTTACAATGGAGCTTCATACAGCTGATGAAGATATATCAGCTTCTTCCTGTTGCGTAGCACATAGTGTTGAAGATTATGTATCTAAGGCTTTACGACTCGGGCTTGATAAGGAATATAATAGAAAAGTAGCTTCTGCCATATCTAGACGCAGTCACAGAATCTGGGACGATAAGCAAACTTCTTTTGAATGGGCGAGATTTCTGACAAGAGCTCTTGGTGTTAGTGTTTCAAAAGAAGAACTGATGTTCGACTTGGATTATACACCCGAAATATGGCAAGAGGACGACGTGATTGCTTCAAAAATGGAACACATTCAAAAGCAGTGGAAGCGATTTCGAAACCCTAGAGTATCGAAGAATTTCATTGAACCTTTATGATACGAATTCATATCTTTTTCTAATTCCACTTTTTTTTGTAGAGCTTGTCTTCTTCAATGCAGACGTTGATGTAAACAAAGATTTCTCTATATTTTCAAGCACCTTTTTCGCATGAGGATGCACTGGTCATTCAGGAAAGAAAGATTTTTAGTACTACATATACCAATATGAAAAGGTAGAAGAGTATTATGTCCATTTTAGTTCAAAAAGTACTTACTTTTGTTTCTTTGACGAGCCTCGTTTTTATTCCTCTTTACCGTGTCGAATGAATAGAAAATAACTTTCATTAGAGGATGCTTTGCACAAAAGGGTACAAAAAAAGAAACTCACCATAACATTAATCGGTTCTTCCAAGTTTTCAATCCTTTTGGACAACTTGCGAATAGTATCGTTAAAAGTTTTTTCCATATCAATAATGATGTCCGAAGAGAATTCTGTTGTTTTTGTTTTTGCCTTTGATTGGCCGCATTGACTCGTATTGTTTTTCATTTCGTTTTTCTTATTCTCTCTTTGTGCATGTTCAGCTATGATATTTTCTTTTTCATTTTTGCAGAATCTCAATTCATTCTTTAGTTTTTCAATTTCTTTTGAGGAAGACAGTTCCATTTCTTTCAGCATGACTTTGGAAGAGCGCGTTTTTTTCATTGAAGATAAATACTCCTTTTTCGTGTCTTCTAACTCATTTTCCAAATTCTGTATACAATGAGTGGCATTAGAAGCTGAGTTTTTGTAAGCTGATATTCTTTCTTCATATTTTGAGTGCAAGTCCTGAATTTCTTCTACATGATCATTCTGAACGCGCAAAAGTTCATTTTTCCACTTGAGATCGAGTTCTGCGATAGCATCGTCTGAACCAGTCTCGCTTGCTTTTTTGTTGACATTGAGTATCAATTCGTGAATTGCATTTTTTCGTGATTTTTGTGTTAATGACCTTACTTGCTCCTCTAGGTCTTTTCTTTTTTTGATCGATTCTTCTAATTCTTTGCGGAGGTTCTTATTACTTATTTTGACAAAGCGGTGCTCGTCATCATAATTAATTAGTTCTTCTTGAAGTTCCAAATAAGCTTTTTCGAAGTTTATGGTACAATGCTCTTTGGATTTCATTCTTACTTTTGCTGCGGTATGAGCAAACATTAGACTTCGATAAGTGTCTTTTTCTTCGTCTTCTTCTTGGTGTAGACATACTATGAATGCAGTTTTATTCTTGCCAGAGAGTGAGGGTTTGAGAATACGTGTTAATTTTGATTCACGATATGGAACAAGTTCACGGTTTGATGACGACAATGCTGTGATACAGGTACTCAAAGAACTTAGACTCAAGTTGATTGCTTTTGCTTCGTCAAATTTTTGATATTGAGCTCCACTTTTTTTCACTCGTTCACTCCCTGCAAGATCAATGAATGTCAATGTAGAAATATCTTTATCTTCTTTTGAATATTTTGAACAATCTAGATTTTTTTTTTCAATAGTTACTTTCATTATGACATGGCTTCGAGCAGATTTTATATTATTTGCCCGCTGTTCATCACCTAGTTTCATCAATTTGAAACATTCAATAGGCGACGAAACTTGGACATGCTTCAAATTTTCAATAATAGTATCCCCATTCCTTTCCCGAACTGTTAACCCTTTTGAGTCTTCATTGGTGAGATCACTGACAAGGAGATCACGTAAGGTCTGACAATAAACTTCATAATACGAAATAAAATATTTTGTCGGGTTGATATCTTTTCCTCTATCTTGTTTCTTGAAAAGTTGTTGTAGCGCTCTTAGAATAATACCTTCACTTCCAGACGAAGAATCAGGGCTTCCTCTTAGAGAAAATGTTTTCCCACTGTTGCTCGATCCAAAAGCAATAACTGTGCCATCGAATCCTTTTATTACGTCACCCACAAGGTTACTAATATGTTCTTCGTATAATTTTTCTTGAGAAATGTCTGGACCAAGGCAAGCATCAACTTTGAATTCCTTTTGAATTGAATTGGAGTCATGGTAATAGACAATTTTTCCTTCCTTTGTAAATTGTTTGATGTATCCAAGTGTTTTATCTTCATTTTTGCGTTTTGCAGAATTCAATGTTTCTTTTTTCACTCCTGGCCTTATCCTACATATCACATGGAACGATTCGACGTCTTTGTCAGATTCGCTTTTACTTGCATTTATTGACATGTCTATAATGTAATTTTAGCATATATTTTGGATTCGGTTCGGGTAATTCTACTACGGTATTATATTAAATCTGAAGGAGGTCCAAAAAGGAAAAAATGAACCAAAAACAAAAGCTCTGCTGATCATGTGTTTTTATTTCGAAATTAAATGGCGCGCGAATCCTGGAAAGAATTTATAACATATAAAACAAACATTTGTAACATATAAAACAATTATATAATGCTAAGTAATAATTAGGAGTTTAGTTCTCCCATAGTAATTTGCCCATCTACAATCAAAATTCAAAATCTTACCATATGTTTGTTAGTAATACCAACATGCTGCTTCTAAATAAATATTTGAATGAAAAATACTTAAATTGAACCGAAAGCATTAAAGCTGTTCTTATATACTTGAATACTTCAAATATAAAAAAAAAACATCTTTAAGTGATGCAAGAATAACCTGTGTTATTATTTTTTCTCAGAATACACGACTATCACACAATCCACAAAATACCATCACGCGAAAATGGCAAGCATGAACCCTGAGCTCAATCAGATCTTGCCCGTATCAAGTGTGGAAAATATCAGTCCAAAGCAGGAAAGTACTTCAGAGAATGGTGGAAGCGATCAAATGCCTTCAAACGGAGAACACCAGAGCTCACAAACGACTAAACCGAGAGCGGGCGCCGAAATACCCAAAAACGAGGCTCTGTCGAAAGTAAAAATTGAGATGGACGCAGGAAAAAATGAAATTATTTCTGATCAAACTCAAACTCAAAATCTTCTTATGAATGATTCTCCAAATGGTGCAGTAAATGGTACTGTCAATGGATCTCATCAAAGTACTGCTTTCGTAGATATGAACAACGCCAACTATTTGGGTGCTATACCGCTTCAATTAGAAATGCAGCAACCACAAATCCAAAATTCAACATCTAGAGTAGGAGAGTTAAGTAAGCAAATAAATCAAAAGGAAGAAATAATTGCGAATGCACCAGAATCTCCTAGAAGTAGAAAAAGGCGTTTGAATACAGAAAAAGTTCGAAAATATAGGCAGAGAAAACGAGCAAAAATGCAGGCTCAACTTGAAGCCGAAGGTAAACCTATCCCGGTGAAAAGGCCTTATAAAAAGAGAAACCCAGACACTGCGATAGCAATAGATAAAGGAAAGTTTCCTCCAGAATCGATTATACAGGCAAATGATCAAAATTTGGATGTAGCTACAAACATTAATGAAGCAAAGCCATCCTTACTTCCAGCTATCCAGGTAAGTGGCGAAAAATTATATTATAAAGTAGCTTTAGTTTGAATGAAGCGCTGTTGTAAAGAAATGTTTGAATACGTTTCATCTATATGAATTGTTGCAATTTCGTTGTTTTGGCATCACCAGGAAAGTGTTTGTTTGGTCAATACAAATCGTCCTTTTCTTAATCTTGATGGCTATTTTGTTCATGTCTACGTATGTGTTTCATATGACGTTATGAGTTTAACCGGTGTTTAAAAACAATCCTCATTCAAGATAGTTTACTGATCGTGTGGTAATCATGCTTAAGAACGTAACTTGATTATGAATGTCTACGATTTATCCAAGTTGCCAATTTTGCGATTTTTTTAGATGGAAAAAATCATTGTAGATAATTCTTTACGTACCGATGCTTCACATACTATGGGTACGCCAACATTTTTCTTTTGATCGTGATGATTTAGGAAGAATTTGGATGCAGCAATCAGCGGGTTTGAATGTTTGTTGTAGACGATACTTTGTTTTCGAGACCATATGCTCTGTTCAACCATATCTAAAAGTCGCTTTCTTTGCCCTACTTTAATACGGTCGTCTATACGCTCTCTGCAGGTACACATAGGAAACCAAATGTCTTTCTCCACTAGTGGAAAAACTAATTTTGCGACTGCAGATCTGTGTGATGCGCATATCAGTAGTCCAGAGAGACTGCAAGCTGCGGAGGCTGGAACACTGTTTGACTTTGGCGGGATCAAGTCATTTCATGGGCAGATTGAAACTGTCCGGTGCTTTGAATCAAATCCTCTTGTGCGTAAAACCCTAGGAGAGCCTGGTAAGTTTTATAGACATGGTTCGTAACGGTATCCTTCTTTTTATTTGGTAATTAATTATACTAACTATTTTGAATCTCATTGAAACAAAAATATAAAAAGGACACAATCGGGTTCTTGTCGTTGATGGGGGAGGAAGCAAACGTGTTGCAATTCTTGGTGACCAACTAGCAGCAATGGCAAAGCAAAATAATTGGGCCGGAATTATTGTAAATGGGTGCATACGAGATTCAAGAATTATCTCTACTATACCTATTGGAGTGAAAGCATTAGGCACACATCCTCTGAAATCATTGAAAGACCACGAAGGAGAGAAGAGTGGATCAGTAGCATTTGCTGGTTTGGAATTTAGACCAGGGCAATGGGTTTATGCTGATGAGGTAAGTTTTGTGACTAAATGAAGTCAGTTAACGTTATGCATTGAAATTGGCTCAACTGTGTGTTTTTTTACAACCCTAGGATGGTGTTATAATCAGTGAAAATGAGTTGACATTAAGAAAACTGTGAATAAGAGCAATAGCAGGTGGCTTGTGCTCTTGTAGTGCGCAATGAATCGCTCGATGTGTTTTAATAGAACGTAAAATAGAAGTTAGATCTTATGGGACGCATCTTTGTTAATTTGCAATAGTCATTAATTCTAAAGATATTGTTATTGGTGTTTCCAACGAACAAAAGTGCCCTTGTTTATTTCTATTCGTCGCCTGGTGTAAAAGAAGATTTTAGAGGGACAGAGATATTATTCTTATTTTATCTTATTCTCATGAATGAAATTGCAAAATGTTGATTAATCTATATGAAACTTGTAAGCTCTCATTTTTCAGTCGAATTGCCTTTGCCTCCACTATTTACTGTATCGTTTTCCGATTTGTCTGGTATGTTACTATTTGTGTCTTGCTGATTTCCGTCTGGAAGGCCGGCATTTTTTTCTTCAGTATCTACCTTTTCATTATTGAGAACATCATCTTCCGAAGCTGAAGTACTTTCCTTAGATGTATCATTCTTTTCTTTAAGCTCTTCTGCCTTATCGTGAGAATTAACTTCATTGTTGCTTTCTGAAGTTTCTTCAACAGGTTTCTCATCATCAAAAACTGCCTCTGTTTCTCCTTCATCCAGATCATTATTGTTTTTTTTCGTGTTTTCTTCCTGCGTTCGGTGCTTGTAATCCTCTCGGTATAAATCCACGTTATCATTCTCTGAAGCAAAAACATTTGTATCGAGTTGTTGAAAATTTTCCAGATCTTTCAGCATTCGGTCAGCTTTTTCCATTCCATACACTTTTTCTACGTGTAGTCGTCGTTCATCTTCTCTCATCATTTTGACGTAGTCTTTCACTTCTTTCTTCGATCCAAATTTCTCTACTCGAAGTAGTAAGTCTTGAAATGCCATGTGAGGATATAAGTCAAAAAAGACGTTTGTATAAGTAGATAATAACGACTTGGCATATCTTTCCTCGGAGTCATACTGGAAGGCGATCGTTCTCCCCATAGTATTCTTTTGGCGGTGCAATCTCTTCGTCTGATGTTTCATAATGGTGGGAAATTCATTCTTGATTTTAATAAGACCTTGTGGTCCAATCAAAGTCGATGGCTCAAATTTAGGTCGAGACACTCTTTGCTTTTTTATGGATGCATCGTTGGCAAAGTCTTTTTCCAAGTCTTGATCTGTTTCTGTCTCAGTGTTCTTGCGTTTTTTCTCTGTATTCATTTCAGTAGCTTCTCCATATTGCTCTGATAAGAGTCTTTCTTGTTCGTCTTCATCTTCACTGGATAAATCTTGTGAAGGTTGATATTTGGAGCTGCTAATTTGTCTCGGTTTTGCGTGGAGCATCATTTTGTGGTCGGTATTATACTATACTCTTAATTTTGTTTATGAACAAGAATTATATTTCTCATTTTCTGATTTCCGCGCCAGAAAGTAGCATAAAAATGTCTACGTAAATTAAGTATGAAAGTAACACGCAAATCATTCCATTTTATGTATCATACTTATTATTTTATTATTATTTTATTATAATTTTTTAATCAGAATGATTCAATCCAATCTCTTTTCACATTGAACGTTACGAGGGCAGAATAATTCGAACACCCACGAGATGGGCTAATGAGTACCAAATGGGTGCAAGATAAAAGAAGTATACGATAGGAGCTGATGATGATCCAAGACTTTCTGTGAATTTTGAAACCAACCAAGAAAGAAATAGAGGTCACTATTATGAAAATCTCGAATATCTATTCTTGATTGCAATTCAGTCTCTATCCTCAGTCTTTATTGGCACTTGATTGCCCACAAGTGCCTCAAATAATGATTTTTGCCAACGAAACACATTCATTGTAGAAACACATCTTGGCATTCCAATACAATATGGAACAAAAAAGACTTCCATTCATCACGACATGACACATATGTAAAGGTTGAATCAAGAAACATGGTGCATTTAAAAATTGAAAGTTAGTCTGTCTTATATTGATATGTTTTACAATCGATGGAACAATATAGTGAAAATGCTTAAGTATGATGAATTGAAAGGGTTCCAATCCTTATGAAAGTTGTGTCTTATTTTCATTAATAATTAACGCATAAATATATAAAGCGGTTCAGTTCATGAATAAAACATTGCAGACCTGCATTAGATCCATACATTTGAAGAGAGGTCAACCTGCTATGAAAGATTTAGATTCAACAGATCAATATAGCAAAAAGATGGAATTATGCGTTTATGAAAGCTACATCATAAAGACTTGAGCTCTGTGCAAATCGATGTAAGATATGCTAGCATAATAAGAATGAAAGAATCTTTGTATCAATGGAATCTTCTTTGTCGCGAATGGATGAAAGTGAAGTTCCATCTGGAGAGTGTTCGATTAGTGATTCAAGATGATTTTGTCCATCAAGGTCAGTACAGGAAAGTCGTATTGTACGACTAAATACATAATCAATTTGAACTTGGGCAAATGCAATGCAATCTTTTTTAAGATCCTATTTTCAATCCCGTAACATCATTCTGAGAATATTTCCACGTAAGACTTAAACAAACGCAGCATCAAGAGGATTACTCTGACTTCATTTGTGTTCTACAGCTTTGATTCGCTTTGATTGTGCAGTCCCATAAGAATCGATCAACATCATCCTCCACCGACTTTATCTAACTTAATCAGGTTTTAGACCCACTACACAAAACAAAGCTTATAGACATGGTTCGAAGCACTCCTGGGCAAAAGAAGAATAAGAGATTCTCGCAGTATTCTGCAAGTATTGCGCAAGCGGCGCAAAAAATTGGCAACGAGTTCAATCAAAGAACAAGCAATCAACATACACCGTCGAGTCACGTGAGCTCATATCCAGGTGCTCATGCCTCCTATAATCGGCCATCAACAACGGCATCCTATTCCTCATCTACTCATACTAGTCATCAAAATAATCACAGCACTAATGTTCCCTCATTGAACAATTTGTCCCTATGGTTTGATCATTTCGATCGTGATAAGAATGGGGCATTAGAAAAAGAGGAAGTTGTTGCAGCTATCGCTCACACATTTACATCCTACGGCCGCACTGTGGACGTGTCTAGTATACGAGAATCTGTGTATGCTCTATGGTCGGAATTTGATCCTGATGGAAATGGCCATATTGATAAACAGGAATTTATGATTGAAAATGGATTAGGTGAAAGTATTCAGGCAATGTTAGAAGAACCGGCTCCAGCAAAAAACCCAAGTACTCATTACTCGCGTCCCACACATCAGCCACACTCAACTCAACCACCAGCATCAGAAACAATCATGAGAGTAGTTGTTCCACCAGGAATGTCACCAGGCCAGGTTATTAAGATTAAAATTCCTTCAGGTGACTTTGCCACAGTCACTATACCTACTTATAGTGCCTGGAAGATGACGGAATCAAGCCAATCTTCTTTTGAAGTTCGTGTTCCAAACAAAGTTGCACCAAAACCTGCTTTTGCTACCATAGCCACTCCAACACCAAGTACATCTTCCTACCATCAAAATCAGAATCAATTTACAAATACCTTATCCACATCACCTTTTGTAAAATTTCAATCATGGCATGGCTTTAGTGGATATTCACACGAAGTACATGATTTCAATCGTGTGCAACGAATTCCCATCAATCCATCTTTCTTCATTCAAGCCTCTGGTCGACGTAAGGCTCTTATCATAGGACTCAACTATCCCGGAACGAAAGCTGCTCTCCGTGGATGTATTAATGACGCTAACAATATGAAAGGCCTACTGCTTCAACAAGGATATCCGAATGATTCTGAACATATGGTTGTCTTAACAGACGACAAGCAAATCTCTTCGAAACATTCCTACCCAACTGGGGCCACCATTATAAAAGCATTGCAGTGGTTGGTGCAAGGTGTTTCGAAAGGAGATGTTTTGTTCTTTCATTATAGTGGTCATGGAAGTCAAGTTCCAGATAAGACTGGTTTTGAAAAGGATGGCTTGAATGAAACCATCTTACCGGCTGATTATAAAAAATCTCAGATCAAAGATGATCAACTGTGGGAAAATTTGGTGTATCCTCTTCCCGAAGGCGTGAAATTAACTGCTGTCATGGATTGCTGTCATTCAGGTACTGGATTGGATTTACCCTATGAATATCATTTACCAAATGGTAAACATACCTACAAGTCCAATTTTTTGCAATCCAATAATTTTATGAATGGTAGATGGAATGCGGATGTTAATTGTGCTCATTCAAAAGGAGATGTTGTGTTATTTTCTGGGTGCGAGGATGATCAAACATCTGCCGATGTTCAAGGAAAAGGATTTTTATCTCAATATCAAGCTGGTGGTGCTATGACACAAAGTTTCATCCAAGCCTTCCAGCAAAATCCAATGTCTACCTATCCTGAATTTCTGGCGAACTTGCACAACACATTGAAGGAAAGAGGGTTTAAGCAACGGCCACAGCTTACTTCTTCGCAACAGTTCGATGTCAATGCACGAATCTTGAGTTTTGTTGAAGGGATCGAGGCGAACCAGAATTCAGAGATTGGTAGGATTCAACATCAAAAGTATCCAACAAAGAAGTTAGGTGGATCGGCGATCGATAAATTGTTGGGCATTAGTCCAGCAACTGCAGTCGGCATATTATTAGGTGCCATGGCTTTGGATGCCATCTTTTAATTGTTCATTTCGTCTATGTTTAACAACTCTTATTGTATCTATAAAATGATTTTCGTATTTGTTAAAAAGATCTCTATTATAGTATATAGTCGTTGTCTATGCTAGACGTTGTAATTGTTTAATAGATTCGATATATAAATCGAAATTTTATTCGCTTCACCAAATAGCAAACACTCGAACAAACATTATCATTCTTTCATTTAATAGAGGTAATGAAAATATCAATCACACATTACCCAAAATAATAATCATTTATCGAAGAATATGAAGAGCAACCGAAAGAGTGTTAGGAATAATGTCAAGCTCGTGAATCTTCAACTACCATAGACTTTGTTTCAATGCATTCATTAAAATTGAAATTGTATTGGTTTCATTCGTAGAGAAACTGTGTTTGATTCAACGTCTGAATAGAACGTCGATATTTGACATGGTAGTACAGTACAAACCAAGGTATGCCAAAACATCATGGAAGCCATGATTTTCACGACTCGTCTATTTTTGAATCAATTATATTTATCTCAACAGGGTCTCGTAACATACCTTAGTCATCCAGCTCCACTCATAGCTCCCCAGCAATTATAGTCCTTTCTTTTAGGAACGAAATTCCTTATGCGATTCCTTTGCCAATTTGCTTCCATACCAAACTCGATCTTTAATTTTGTAAAGTGGTTTGCTGATGCAATCAATCTCAAATTTGAACCAGCCTCAAGTTTGGCACGATTGTGAGGGTTTATAAATATTTAACTAGGACGATTCTTAATGAATTACATTCATTTCTAGGTCCAACATATCTTATATATTTTCTTTGCCTGTCGCTCATGTATGGTACGAAATAATGCTAAGTTTCACATCAAGCTTCGCCATTTTCTGAAGGAAACTTTTGAAACTAAAGGTTGAATCAATCCTCTTTTTTTTAATCAGCCTCGACTAGTATGATTATAGCATTTGCTGCATCGATATATGTAAAACGACTGGTCCCTCATTGAAGCAACGTCCTAAAGATACAATACATGAGGCAGGTCCAACAGCCTCTGCAAAATTCATCAGGAACTAGTTGCATTTTAATGTACTAATGACTCACAAATTTAAATTACATCATTGTACAAAATCCTGTATTGCAAATAAGGAGTAGAGTACGATTTTCCGAAGTCAAAGCACTAAACAAGAGGATACAAGAATAGCATACAAAAGTTGACATATAGTGAAATAGTCCAGAGCCATCATGTAATTCGATTTCTTTGAGGGATCCTTAATTGCAAATCAGGAGTAGAATAAGGTTTTCCGAAGTCAAAGCACTAAACAAGAAGAAACAAGAACAGCATGCAAATTAGACATAAAGTGAAATAGTTCAGAGCCATCATGTAGTAGTTCAAATTCCTTCAGAGTGAAAGTTTCCCTTAGAGTCCGTAACCATTTTTTATTTCTCTTACCATTTTGGCTACAATGTTTCGGACCCTCTACTTAAAAATGATTCAAAAGTTAATTCAAAACCAGAACTCCTAAAATGACCCTCTCCTTTTTTTAAAAATAGAAGATGTACAAAAATGGCTTAGGTAGCTTTACCTTCTCTAAATCTATAACTTCCTTTCAAAATCGTCCTCTATTATAGTTGCACGTGCACATAAAGTGACGCGTCTACTAGAGGAAACTTCAAATTTGCATCACCATAATGCATCGTCGTGCGTACATATTTCTGTCTTTATTCCGTACTTTAATCCGTTTTCTGCAAATCTATCTTATCTTTCGTTGGTCAACGATTCAAATGCGTATCGATTTCTTGCATCGTAATGTGTTTATTTTCGTATGTCTTTCAATTTCAACCTAATTATTCATGAGCCCAGGCATGCGTCTCAAAACCTAGCTTATTTTTTGTTGCTCGTCGATTGTTAAGTATTTGCACATGCCACTATTCTCATATATTCACAGAAAGAAGCACGTATACGTAGAAAATTATGCTCGGAGCTCACATGGTTTCGAACAACCGTTTGTACAATATAAGTCTCAAATTGCTAAAATTTGTACTACCTGTGACCGGGACTGTCATTTCATATTGCTTTCGAAAAGTTTGTGGAACGTGGTAGCTGCTACCTTAGGAAAGATGTTCTGAAGAAACCTAAAAAGAATTTCTTGATTCGCTTAGAAAGAAATAAACAAAATCACGAACCTCTACTTCTTCCATACATTTACTTTTCGCAAGTCATCGATTTATCCAATATTTGCACATTTCAATATTCTGTTTTCTCAAAAGGTAGAGTCCTATTTATTACCGAGATATATATACCCAGGCATCTTAGTATCTATCAGTTGTTTCGCATGCTTGAAACATTTGGCAACATAAGTCTTCATAACCTTGCATTTGTATTATATGTGACCGAAACAGATAGTCAATGTTGTTTTGTAAGATATTGTGTTTCATACTTACTTTTATGTGAGAAAAGATATTTTCAATAAATCTTAAAAGAGATTCTTAACTTCTCTACCAACAAATAGGAATTCAGCTGACCAAACAGTATGAATCCATATAAAGCCGTGATAGAGATCGAACACGTCACAGCTTAATTTTTCATGAGCTTTAGTTGACATGAGAGTTTAAATAACCGTTTTGATAAATTTAATAAAAATATGATCGATTTAAAGGATTAACTTGAATTAATTTAGAAAAGAAAACATCAAAATCGAAATCTTGGCTTTTTCTCACATAAGTGGCTTTGTATTTGAAACCACATTTAAGTACTGCATAAAAAATTATTTCTGCAAACTTTTGTTGTGCGTATTTTTGAGCGGGGAGACGTTGATAATTTTCGTATTGAAGGTTATCCGATAAAAGACATAAGTCCTTTCAGCTGATTTGGAGAAACCGCTTCACGATCAAGTTGCTGAAACACGCACAGTAAAACACCTGATGATACTAGGGACGTAATGTTGTAGGCAAAATCTTTTGCGACTTTTGTGTCGAAAGCTTTCTTGTTATGTTAGCAAAATTTTTTTCTATAATTCCGAAAGGTTTCACGAATCATTTTTGTAAAAATTGAAATACTTGAAATCGACTATATAATCAATACATAGATAATCTTATTACAAATTGGAATACAGCTCGTCTACTTATTTCCGTTCGCAAGAAACTTCATCTTTTTAAAAATGTGTAACTTTGATGCAGTTCAATGATTCAAGCAACGTTATTCTTGTAAGATTAGTTTGGTAAGTGAGAGAATAACGTCGCACATATCTTTTAAGCGAATATCCCTACGTCATGATCAACATGATAATGTCATATGCGACCTCGCGATTTTTTTGAAGCGTTCACTTTAACATACTATCTGACGTTTACTATTTGAAAGAAAAACATATTTTTGCACCGTAAATATGATTTTTCACACCGTTATTTACGCATGAGAAAAAAATACTTCAGAAATTAAGAAGTTGCAATAAATAGGCATTATTATGTAAAGCTCAAAGGAAGAGAAGTAGTAAAATTGTTTTTTGTTGCACATTTTGATTCATCTAGATGATTATCGAGAGATGGCACAAGTTTGAAACAGCATTGGTTTCTGCCGAATTGCTGCGCTTTATCTCTGGAACGGGTTCAAAGGTCGTTTTTGTCGGTTAATCTACTAATTATTCGCTTTCAATAGGCTCATTTGTGTTGCCATGATCTGTTTCATATCATGGGGTACAATGAGTTTGTCATGATATTTCCTGTTAGGTGTTGATTTATTTACGAAAGTCATGCGAAATTTGCTAAATATATTAACGACCATACATGAGTGCGAAAATTTCAAAGTATGTAACACTTTAAAATGATAAATTAATACAATTGACTCGTCGTCTTCAATGCTGGCGAAAAAGTGATTAGAGGTGGTATTATGGTGTTCGAATCAAATCTGTTGAGGGGTGGGTGACTGGACTTGCTTGCAATCATATTGAAAGAGATCTTATTGTGTGATGCTTGGTGGATTTTACATATTTTTTGAAGTTGCATGTTTGGTTATGGTACCTGGAGTCATAAGTTTGATATCATTGCCAATTCAAGGACGTTTGTAGAAAGTGCACATAGGAAATTTTTGTGGGTTGAATTCAATCAAAAATTGCAAGTTCTTTTGCACTTACCTGATATATAATGCTCTACATTTTGTTACGACAATCTACACTACTAAGTACCAAATGGATATGAGGGCCAGCTTAACAAGCGGTGAGATTAGACAAGAGCAGCCTCTAACGAAGTCGAAATATTCGTGTTTGCGGGGATCACTTTCATAGAAATTTCGAACATATTTTGATTTATTTTCACGAGTTGATTCAGAAATGGAATCAAATGTCAAGTATGTGGTTGAAATTCGGAACAATGAGTTTCTTTCGAAATGTAAACGAACCTCTTTGCTGAGATCTTTACATTCGAATTTCGATTTGGAGTGTAACTTAATGGGAATCGAAATTGGTTATTGCTTTAGGTAGAGTAGGAGTGGGTAACTACATTTCTTTATTATAAATGAAGTTTAGCTTACAAGCAAAAAGAGTAAATGGAATGCTTATAAAAGTCATCATAATCTAAATTATTTAGCGGAGTTATCGAGCTGTTGATATTGAAAAAATAGAAATATAGCAATTGCATTGATGCCTTGTTGAATCAAAGTCTTTCAACTTTGTGCAATCTCTTCGATAGTGGTCTTGTTGAGAATTGGTCCATAATAAAAGACTATAAATATGATGATTCGCCAGTACTTTTTTCTCATGATAAGTTGTGTGAGGTTTGCAATAATCGTGAAACTCTGTAACCTGTTGTTTTACCTATTTTTGGTGATATTTTATCTGGGATTCCTTGGGTAAACTAAAAGTTAGTAGCAACGTATAATAAAAATAGACAATTGTCTAACACATATGCAATCCGTCTTTACAGGAAGCCGATTAAAACTACATTGATGATCTCCGTGAAGTACGTTGTTAGTACCACGTGATGGGGGGTGTGGGAT